>Ga0364919_10107_pt2 | contig 39050 bp, 25 predicted proteins | sample SorcelJu500001C7_2_FD_206953 | JGI IMG/M metagenome (GOLD analysis project Ga0364919, IMG submission 206953) | Enriched cells from Trout Bog Lake Hypolimnion, Wisconsin, USA - BchlTB.June20.5000.01.C7 | ecosystem: Environmental > Aquatic > Freshwater > Lake > Hypolimnion/Profundal zone | place... | reverse complement strand
TGCAAGCCAAAATCTCAAAGTGGTCGTGAGATTTCAAATGGGTGATGCAATCTGGGGTGATTCACAAGGCCCGACCAGCGGTATAGAAAACACCGGTTCCTATCGCGGTGCGAATGTCGGCGCCGATTCCGTTAGCGTTGCCGTGCGGAATGCCTTCATGGAATTTAGAATCCCCGGGTTACCGTCAAGGGCCACTATTGGTGTCCAAAACCTGACACTCATGGATTCATGGATAATCGACGACGAGTTCCCGGCTGCTGTGGTGGTAACCAGGATAAATCCCGACTTCAAGTTTACACTCGGCTACATCGCCGCCCAGTACGGATGGGAACAAAGCTATTCTCCCGATATAGAATTGGCGACCACCGATCAGAAATTCAATATAGACTCCTTTTTTGCCTCCGTCGATTACCAGAAGACTCCCTGGAGCGCATCGATCGTCGGATTCTTCCAGGACGCTCATGATACGGACATCAGTATAAATCCGGCTACCTATTCCCTGCGCATCAGGAACGCCACCGGGGGCGGCACCCTTCTGTCCGACGGTACCATCGCTCCGGGCTCTTTCGTCTTCACCAACAATTTGCAACCGAGGAACAATTACCTGTTCGACTTGGGATTGAACATCCAGTATAAAACCGACTCGCTCGCCGGCTACATGAATTTCGTAAAGAACCTGGGCGGAGCAGACCTGCTGCTCCCGCAGGGCGCCAGTCCGGACACGACTTTCCACAACACCTCCGTCGATTACACGGGATGGATGATAGATGCGGGCCTCACTTATTACCACGGCCCCTTTACCGTCAACCTTGGCGGTTTCTATACCAGCGGTCCGAGCATCAGCAACAATCCGACAAACAATGGAGAGACTTTCGTCGGCCTCTCCAGCAAGGATGTAAACTGGTTTACCTATCCCGAAGCGACGAACAAGATGTTCTCGGAAATCATCGGCGGCGGCGTCCTGGGTGAAACCTACTTCGAAACGCGCGGTTACGGCAGCAATCTTACCGCCGGGAATGTCGCACTCTATGGAGCCCGGCAAACGGTTTACTGGTCAGGCTACGGCGCGCCGACAAACCTCTGGACGATTACCACGGGCGGGTCATGGCAAATTAACCGAAGGACCAAGTTGAGCGCTTCGTACTGGTACTTTGGAACAGCCGAAGCGGTGCCCACCCAGTGGGATAAGAATATGTTCAACGGCGCCGGCGGCTACAGGATGTCCAGCAGCATTGGACACGAGTTCGATATGTATCTGGACAGAAACTTTATGGATCGCCTCACTCTCACCCTGGTCGCTGCTTACCTGGTTGCCGACGATGCGTTTGCCCCTCTGCCTTACGGTTACCCCAACGGAGGGGTTGCAATTCCATCCGTGCATGGTGTGACCAATCCCCTGGCAGATGACGCGTGGCAGCTTGGCGCACGCTTGCTCTGGGTCTTCTGATACAAATATCCCCCTGCCTGTTCCCGGCCCGGGTGAGAACCTTCACCCGGGCCTTCTTTTTTGCATGTCATTCCCCGCCGGGCAGCTTCATTTCTTCTATTGCCCACCTCCCGGCGTATAGTAATATGGTGGATAATGGCCGGCCATGTCGCCATTTTCGTCTAATCCCTCCTTGGGTGAACTGAACGCCGGCCCCCTATCTCTGTCAGGTATATCCGTCGACCGCGCTCTGCCTTGGTCGTTTCTCCCACCAACTCCCGGAGCAGAAGCGAAAGTGGCCAAAATTGCAAAAATAAACAGTGCCGTTCTAAAGTTCATCGGGCTCTCCTCTACTGGGTTATAATGGGGAAGTTAAGTGTTATTCTTGTTAGGTCAAGCTCTTAGGATTAATATAAGAAATGTTATTTCTATGCTCTGAGGGTGCGCTGTGCCGCGCGGCGTCGCGCCATTGCTTAGCTCAGTAGAGACCTGGACGTCGGCGCCTCGACAAGCCTCACTTCGACTTCATTTCTTCGAATATCCTGTTCATCAAACCATCCCAGCATCCAGTACATCGAACAGTCGAGATATCTGAATCCCTCCGCGCCACAGTCTCCGCTGGGCAGCAGAGCGTGACACATCATTCCGATACGAAGACGCCGGTTAAACAATATGGCCGAGACACAGGAATCATTATGCACGACGCTCCCTCTATTTTCATGGCCCCAACTTTCGGTACTCTGATAAGGATGCTTGATTCACCCCGAAATTTGATGAATAATGAACCGCAAATTTTTTCGGTTCGATTACATCCAGGGAGGAAAGCTCGGTATGAGAACAAAAACGTTGTGTGTGCTCTTCAGTATCCTGTTCGCGGCTTCGCTGCTCCTCGATTGCGGCGCGTACGCCAAGTCGAGCGGAGGTGGAGGAGGGTCGCGTGGAAGTTCTTCCTCGGGTTCGAGGTCTTCCGGTTCGAGCGGTTATGGGAACTCGGGGACCAAATCCAGTACGAATTCTTCAAGTCCGTCCGGCAGCGGGTACGGAAACAGTGCCGGCAAATCTTCCGAATCGGCTGGAAAATCTTCGGACAATTCCTCCTCGCAGGGATATGGAAACTCGGCAGCCGGAAAATCGACTTCCGGTATTTCCGATTCATCCAATAAAAAGAGCTCGGCCATCCAGTCGCAAATGAACAGGAGTTATTCCAAGCAGGAAAGTGCGAAAGCATACTCAGACTACAAGGCTCAGCAGAGTAAATTCCGGGCGGGCGCAAGCAATTACGAACCGGCGGGAAGGGAGCGTGCAACGATTGACTCCGTTCGAAGCCGGGTCACCTACTCCACCGGTTCGGACTATTACACCAGGCGAACGGTATTTTATGGCGCCTATGGGTGGTCTCCCCCGGTTTATGTCTATCACAGCTATGGCAGCTTCGGAATCTGGGATTCCATGATGCTTTGGTTCATGTTGGATCATATTCAGGATCAACAATATGCAGCCATGTATTACAATCATCGGGACGATCCAGGAATGCAACAGTTCAGGAAGGAACTCGACCGGCTTTCCACGGAAAACGCGGAATTGAAGGATAAGGTGAATAAGCTGGATGAATCCGCCAAGTCTTTGGAACAACGGGGGTTAAAGCCCGACCCGACTTACGTCCCGGAGGATGCAGCCAGTGTTGCCCTTGCCGCGACTATCGCGGAAAAGGAAATCCCCGTAAAGAAATCCTCCGGTTTTCCATGGATGTGGGTGCTCCTGATTGGCTCTCTTGCCCTGATTGGTTTCATGCTGATGCGGAGGAGAAGATAATGGGTGTTATCGCAAAAATTCTGGAAAAGAAAAGCAAACGGGCGATTGGTCACATAAAAGACGTCTTTTCGAGCAAGCCCGACCGGGAACCCGATTATCCGCTGGGCCTGCACATGAATGCGGTTCTGAGGTTCGATCCCACTGATTTCATCCTGGCCGGGGATGATCTTAAAGTCGAGTTCCCTACCGGCGATATAGCAGTTTCCGCAATAGGCGAATTCCGGTGCCTCGGTTTGTCGTTCTATCGCTTCTACGTTAAAGACCTCAACGATAACGAATGGACACTTCAGGTGGCCGGCGCCGGGAAAGATATGGAAATCGTTTTATACCAGACCTTGGATGAGGTTTATCCGGATGATTGGGATTTCTGGCTGAACGAGGAGACAGGGCTTATCGGCTACCAGGACTTCAATACGCCCGACCAGGTCGAATATCTTCGCCTCCTGCGCAATCCCGGTCCGGCTTACGTGAATCCGGTCGAATTCCGCGAATCGATCAGGGGCGGCGGGGAATCCTTGTACATCGACCATGCGATGATGTTATACAGCCGCGATATCCAGGCCGCTGGAGACCATGCGCTGAACGAATATCTTCTCGTCTCCAGGGAAGAAGATGAGGAAGGGGCTATGGTGCGAATCATGGCGGGGGTGCCCGTTGGCCCCATGTCTCTCACCATCCTCTAAAAAGGCCTATCGCCCGTTTGACACGCAAATGGGTTCAGCCGCTTTGACTGAAATTACTCGAGATAATGAAAAGGAGTTGCAAATGACTTTTATTGGGAACCTGTTCAAAAAACATGCTGAAAATGCGGTCGCCTCCGTGCAGCAGTTTCTCGTGACCCTCGATCCCGAGACTGCAACCGAAGCCCAGATCGCGGAATTTTCGGACCAGTTGAGGAAGGCGAGCGAGGAACTGGCCTCCGCGCGCGCCGAGTACCAGAGGGAACAAAAGGAAGCTGACGAGATAGCGGCCCTCTATAATAAGCGCCTCCAGGCTGCTACCATCATTGAGCACCAAATCGCCGACGCCGGCGATCCGGCTCAGCAACAATCTCTTTCTGCCAGTCTCGAAAAACTGGTTGCGATGCTCGAACAGATGAAGCCGGATGTGGACCGGGAACAACAGGAAGCTGAAGATGCCAAGCAGATGATGACTGAATTGACCTCATTTGTTGAAGAATCCGCCGCAACGCTCAAAGACGCCAGGGTCAGGCTCGACCATGCCCAATCCGAGATGCGCAGGGCCGAACTCGAAAAAGAAAGAGCTGAGAAACGGGCCAGGACCGCCGAAGTGCTCGCCGGTATAAAACAGGGCAGCGGGACTTTCAACGTCGCCCTCGACGCCATGCAGAAAAAAGCCGAACAAAGCAAGATCAAAGCGGATGCGGCCAATACCCGTTCAAGCCTTCTCACCCCGACCAAACCGGAAAAGGATGATGCAAATATCGCCGCCGCGCTGGCCGAGGCTTCCGGAAAGCCCGATACGAAGAACGCCTCCATTTCCGAACGTCTGGCGGCCTTGAAGAAATAGCTCGTCTCGTCTTCATAAATCGGGTGATCGGTAATGGCCGGTCGCCCGATTTCTTTTTTTGGGGCCGGACCCCGTGCGCATGTATTGTACTGTCAACTCGCTTTTGAAGAGGCTCCTGCATGGCCTATTGACAGGAAAAGGACTCCCATATAATAATAACCTTGGCGATGAAGTTCGCCTTAACCGCCCTTTTCCAAGGGATGATGACTTCTGCTTTCTGACCGGAGCGGAAGTTTTTTTTTGCTCGATTAGCCTTGCGGCCTGGAGTGCTACTCTGTCTCTGGGGAGGTATTTTCATGTTCCACTATCGGCAGCTTAGAGACAGTTTGTTTGGCATTGTCGCACAACTCGATGGCAACCTGCGCGACATGACCGCCAAGTTCTTAGCTGATACAAAGACCAAACTCCAGGAAGAAACTTTTAATCTTGTGGTGCTCGGCCAGTTTAAACGGGGTAAATCGACTTTGATAAACGCCCTCCTGGGCGAGAACATCTTGCCGGCTGCGATCATCCCCCTTACTTCCGTCGTCACGATCCTTCGCTATGGTCCCGAACTGAAAGTCGTGGTGGAGTACCTGAACGGGGCCTCGGAAGCAGTCGCTCTCGCAGACCTCCCGGCATTCATAACGGAGCGGGGCAATCCTCAAAACAGGCTGGCCGTAAAAGAGGTCATCGTCTTTTATCCCTCCCAATACCTGCAAGGCGGTGTGCGCATCATCGACACCCCCGGCGCGGGCTCCGTCTACAGCCACAACACAGAGGCAGCCTATGCCTATCTCCCGTACGTCGATGCGGGAATTTTCGTCGTATCGGTCGATCCGCCGCTCTCAAGAAGCGAGCACCAATTCATGAAAGATGTCCGGGAGTTCGTGGACAAAGTCTTTTTCGTTCTGAACAAGATCGATCAGGTCAGCGAAAGCGACCGGCAGGAATCATTGGAATTTACAACGCGTGTTATCGAAGAAGACATCGGGCACGGGAAGGCCAGGATCTTCCCGGTGTCGGCGCGTTGGGCGCTCGAAGGCAAAAAGGCGGGAAATAGTCTTCTGCTGGAACAAAGCCTGCTGCCCGAATTTGAAAAACAACTTCTCGATTTCCTCGCCCGTGAAAAGGGCAGAGTCTTTCTGCAATCAGTGGTCAATAGCCTCCTGAAATTGATTTCAACGGAGACTATCTCCTATCAGCTCGAAAAAGAAGCGCTCAGGCTGCCGCTCCAGGAGCTTACGACAAAGATCGACCGCTTCGAGCAGGAATTGAAGGTTATCGAGAAGGACCGTGAAAACAATCAATTCTTGCTTAAAGGCTACATGGGTAAGATTATTTCCGGTTTGGACGTGGAAATACACGGATTCAAAAAGGAAGAATCACCCATTCTCCTGAAAAAACTGGAGGAGAAGTACCTCGAACTGACCAATCGCGGGACAGGCACCCTGAGAGAACAGCTCGAAGAATATGTTTTCGAGGAAATAAAAGGGACCTTTAACCAATGGCGACAACAACTCGCGCAAAACATTTCCTCCGGACTGGAACAGGCCCACGGGGAATTTGCACGCAAAGTGAACGCTATTATCGAACGGATTTTGACCCTTACCGGCGATATCTTCGATCTGCAGCTGAAACCGTTTACTTCAGTCGAGGGACTGAGCAGGAAGAGCGATTTCTACTTTCTTTTAAAAGACGACCCGGTCGGGCTCGAATTGCTCCAACTCGCCGCCACTTCCGCGCTCCCCCGCTTCGTTGCAAAAAAAGTGATCCTTAAGAAAATGAGAGGATCGGTTTCTGAGTTGCTGGATCGGCATTGCGGCCGGGTGCGGTATGATTTGGTCAACCGGGTGAACAAAACGATGAATGATTTTCAGACCGCCTTGAATGAGAAAATAGATCTTACACTCGCGGGAATACGCATCTCGTTTCAAAATGCGCTCTCCATGCGCCGGTCGGGAGAATACACTGTTGAAAAAACCCTGGGAGAACTGGATAAAAAGCTCTACTCTATTTCCAATATCCATTCGGAATTGCTCAAATACTCAGCCATTCTGAGTAACGATGACCCAGCATGAGCCGCCGGACTGCCGGCGCAATAATTCGCTTCCAATTTGTTAAGTCACAATTACAGCCCCCCTATTTTACACTCGGTGTGGCCTTTTTGACGGTAACTGAGACGCTGCCCGTTGCCGTGCCGTATTGAGCCGTATCGGATGGGGTGAACGTCACAGATTGCAGATTCGTACCAACGTGAGGGATCGTTGCCGGATGAGTGAAGGCGAAGGCGCCTGGAACGGATGCCGTCCCCCCTGAGAGTGTGGAAGATGCCAGGCTCTTGCCGTAAGTGATAGCGCCGGCGGTCGGCCAGGTTGTTATGCCGGGTGTGGTTTTGTTCACCGTGATGGTTCGGCCGGCATTTACCCCTTTGTAGTTGGCGGCGTCTGTCGGGGTGAATGCTACCGTCAGGGTATTCTTGCCCGCCGGCAGCAATGCCTTCAGCGGCGGATTGTATGTCGCCTGCCCTTGCACGGTTACCGCCTGGCCGTTCACCGTCCAGCTAAAAGCGGCGTTGAGCTGGGCGGCGCTCAGCAGCGTCCCGTATGTAATGGGCGCAGGGGTGGGCCAGTTGACTGTGGGGACCGCCTTGTTCACAGTCAACGGTACAGCTTTTGTGACAACGGCATAGTTGACGGTATCGGCCGGTGTGAAGGTAACCGAAAGTTCATGATTGCCTGCGCTCAGCATTGTGCCGGCCTGCGGCGAATAGGCGAATGCGCCGGGGAGATTCGCCGTGGCGTCGAGTTGGGCAGCGCTTAGCGCCGTCCCGTAAGTGATGGGCGCCGGCGTTTGCCAGGTTACTTCACTCTTTCCCATATTGACCCATAGTTGGACGACATACCTGGCTGCTGCATATTTTGTAGTGTTTGCAGGGGTGAAGACGGTCGAGAGTTTGTGCGGTCCCGGGGGCAGAAACGTGCCTTCCGAAGGCGAATAGGCAAAGGTCCCAGGAACATTAGCCACGGCATCAAGCTGGATGCTGATCAAAGGCGTGATATTGGTAATGGCGGCCGGGGATGGCCAACTGATCGCGGGCATGGCCGGGCAATCCCCGGAACATTGAGACCAGAGGCTGTAGTTGCCGGTGTTTGTGCCCGAGCAGTCACTTAGGAGCAGAGTATAGTCGCCGTCGTGGGGGAGAGTGATCGAGTCGAGTTGAGCGGCGGCTCCGCCGCATCCCATAGGGGCGCCGGCATAGTTCGAGCCCTGGAGGGTCCCGTCAGGATTGTAGAGCCGTATTTTCGGGACGAGACCCCCGCTTGTGGTCGCCATGGAAAAAGTTACAACATTATTAGTCTTGCCGCCGAAAACGAAAGTGGCGCTTTGCCGTTCCGATTTAATCGCAGCGCTTTGCAACTGCCCCCAGCGAACTGGAGCAGTCCTGACGGGATCGTTTGTACTCTGCGCATAAAGCGCGTAGCCGCCTTTGTTCCTGTCGGAACAGTCACTAAGAAGCAAGGTATACCGGCCGTCCAGCGGAATGGTGACCGGATCGAGTTGCGCGGCGGGTCCATCGCAATCGACAGGCGCGCCCGCATAATTAGTGGTATTGAGGCTCCCGTCGGGATTGTAGAGTCTGACTTCCGGGACAAGGCTTCCGCTTGTTGTCCCAACATTAAAGCCGATCACATCGCCGGTGTTGGCAGCGAAGGCATAGGTCCGCGTGTCTGCCGCTCCGGCAATCGAATCGGACAGTGCATGATTGAAGACCAACATGTCGGCGTTGGATGGATTGTTGGTGCGCTGTGCGAATATTTTGAAGCCACCGTTGTTCTGGTTGGAATAGTCTCCGACTAGAACAGTGTAGGCGCCGTCCTGTGGAAGACTGACGGAGTTTATCTCCACGGAAGGGGATGAGGAGGCAGAGCGCAGCAGGGTTCCATCCGGGTTGTAGAGACGGAGCCTCGGCACGAAACCCGAACTCCCGGTTGCTGCAAGAGTAAAGTCGAAGACGTCACCGGAGCGGGCCTGAAACACATATGTTCTGCTCTCCGCCGGTGAACCAATCGTATAGGATTGTGTCTGACCGAGGGGAAGCATGGAGGTCCGGGCCGGATTGTTTGTCCGTTGCGCGTAAAGGTTGTAATGACCGGAGTTTGTGCCTTCGCAGTCGCTTACGACCATCTTAAAGACACCGGTCGTCGGAAGCTTGAGTTCATCTATTTCAAGGCTCCCCCCCGAACAGGAAGGAGGCGACGCCTCTGTGAGCAAGGTCCCGTCAGGGTTGTATATTTCTATTTTCGGGACAAAACTCAAGAGAGTAGTCACCGCGGTGAAATCGACGACGTCGTTGGCGTTTCCGGCAAAGAAGAAGTTGTGTTTGAAATTATCGGCTTCAAAACCGATCCTGAAACTCGTAGGCACGCCAAAATCAATGAATTTATGTCTGGCCTTGGAGTCTCCAAACCAAACGATATAACTGCCGGTGTTGATGCAGTTGTTGTCACTGACGAGGACGGTAGAGGTCCCCGCCAGCATGTCGACCAAATAGGTCGGGTTGAGACTTCCGGACTGAGCGGCGACGTAGACCGAGTAATTGGCATTATTGTTGACGACATAGGTATTGTTCTGTGCCGGCAAGCTGATTGTGCCGATCAGGCCGGCATCCAAGGAAAGGTTTACGGCCCCGACCGGATAGTTGGTGCTCTGCGCGTAGATGTTGTAGTCTCCGGTATTCTTCGAAGAGTTGTCGCTTACTTCCAGCGTATACGTATCGGCCTTCGAAAGCAGGACGTCGTTCATCCTCAAAAAGGAACCCGTGTAAGGGGGAGTACCGCTCCATTTTTCGGCAATCAGCGCTCCGTGAGAGTTGCGAAGCTTGACCTGTGGCATGAGGCTGCCGTTGGTTGTTGCCACTGTAAAGTTCATTACTTGCCCGGCAACGGCGGTGAAAGTATAGCTGTTTATCTGCCCTGGCCAACTGATTGTGCCGGACATGGTGGCGCCGAGGGCAAGAGGATCGGCAAAAGAGCGTGAAGGCAGGCTCATTAAAATGCAACTCAAGATAAGCAGATGCAATGCAAAGGTTTTCATCGCGCCAACTGCCGCCGGTACACACCAGAATCTGCTTCGCGCCTTCATCTTTTTACTCTCCCATTGCTAATGATTCCAATCGGTCATGTTCCAGCCGGTTTTCAAAACCTTCTTTGGCCAAAAGCTCATTGAGCTTCTTATTGAAATAATGCGCCATAGCGCCGGCTATTGCAGTATGCGGTATTTCGTATAATAATATTTATCAAGTGATAGCCATACTCATATCCACTTAACACCACATAACCAATCTAAATATCTTTTGACTTTATAATTATGTCAAGAAATATTTTGTCTGGGTAGAGATCATACTCAAAATTCGACCAGGGTTTGGACTGAAAACATCCTGCATTCTCAAATCAAAATATCACGTTAGCATCCTCATTCACAACATTTTTATCTTCAACCCGGTAGCATCGACGGCATTCTGTTACCCAATAGCCTCCAGAAAGCCGGATATGAAAAACGCCTCTGTTTCCGAAGGCCCGGCTGCATCAAAAAATATCAGGCTGTACGGATAAAACACTTCTTCAAGCATCCACAGAACGGTAAGGCATAATCTAGAATACTAGACAGTTGGCATAAATTCAAATAGACCTTATTAAAACAGAGTTTCAGCCTTCCATTGGACCCGATCGCATTTTCTATAATCTTTGTTATCAACGCTTACAAATAGTTGATAAGGTAATACCAAAATAGGTACAAGCTATATTCTAAAGATAACCATTTCTGCTGCAAATTTACAATGTTAAAATAATATTAGATAAACAGCCAGGACAGGAAACCATCTAATTCTAAAGATATGTAAACATTGCTTTACAAAACTTTACACATGCAAACCAAAAGTTAACTCGACTTTTATAAAGATTGTTCATATTAATACCTCCAGCGGATCAACTAATAATAAGGAGCAGCAGTATGAAATCGATATTGATCGCAGTTGCCGTATCTTTGGCGGTGCCGACATGGATGACCGGGTCATGGTTCTTTTTCAGCACTATCACTCTTAAAGCCCCCCCCAGACGCGTCACTCCGGTTAGTGCGGAACTTATAGAGACCGGTTCGGAAGATGAAACTTTGTTTTCGGCCATAGAGGGAATCGACGCCTCTCCGGGTACTACGATCTTGAAAGAGCCAACCGCGGCTGATGCGCGGATTACCCTCGGAGATCGAACAATAATCTATCCGCTGGTCCGATAAGAAAAGCTGGACGCCACGTTGCGAAGGAAGCACTATGAATTCCTTTTGCTCTGGAAACGAAAATAAGAAGTGGTTGCTGCTCCCGGCGGTCAAATGGGTTGCCGTCTTTGTCGCTCACCCTTTGGCGTCTGTTGCGTTCCTTTTCTTTCCGTCCTGCTGGGTCATAGCAGCCGTCGCATTGCTCGGCATCCTATGGAGTTGCTGGAAGCATACCATTGCGGCGCTTGCCTGTTTTCCGGCTGCTTGCGCCAAACGGGAATTGCGTCTGAGGCTGTCATGAAAGAGTTGGTAGATATCAGGCAACTTTATGAAACAATGTATGAGCAAAGCTTGGTATTCCTCGCTTTGAGAACACGTCCCGGCTGCGAGGCAAAACTGGCCGAGACGCGAAAGCGGATTATCCGGGTATATAATAGAATTCAATCACTAAAATAAGAACTCCATCCTCAGGTTGTTCGGCATTACTCTGTTTGCATCGACGCGGTTTGCGCGCTGTTATTAATCTGAAACGATGTCTGTGTGGGTTTACCCGCCGTTTGGATAGTACCGCTTACTACGTCTGACTCTCCCGCGCTGCTGCTCACTTTGAAATAGACGGTCTTCGTCCCGCCTCCGTCGCTCAGGATGAACGTGGGAGCTGCAGAGTAGGCTTGCCACGTAGCCCCGGCGAAATCGGGTGCTTCGCTCGCCATGAACCGGGTTGGAGATAATGTTACCGTATTGTTTAGTCTTATCTTCCGGGTAGTCGTTGCCGCAGCCCCTTTGTCGATCTTGAAAGAAGTGACCGTAGGCGGTTGCGCCAGGGTTATGGTATCTTTCAAAACAGAGGATACACCCGCCGCGTTCTTGACTTTGAGATAGACCGTCTTGCTTCCGTTCCCGGCGCTTAATGTAAAGTTGGGGTCTAATGAGTAGGGCTGCCAGGCAATACCTGCAAAAGTGGGTGACTGGCCGGCCATATACTGGGTGGGCTCCCCGGTTGCCGTGTTATTGAGGCTCACGGTCCGGCTCGCGCTGCTCGCCTCACCATTGTTAACTTTGAAAAAAGTAAGCGTGGGCTTTGCTGTGCGAGTTATGGAGTTGGAAACCACCGGCGATTCGCCCGCGCCGTTTCGCACTTTGAAGTACACCGTTTTGAGGCCCCCGCCAGTGCTGAGTGTAAACTTCGGGGCGGAGGAGTAAGTCCGCCAGGCTGCATGGGTAAAATCCGGGGATTCGCTCGCCATGTATTGGGTCGGCGATAAGGTTGCGCTGTTATTGAGCGTCACTGTACTCTTGATGGTGGCCGAAGCGCCCTTGTCTATCTGAAAAGACGGGACGGACGGCCATTGCGCCTCATTCTCGCCCTCCGTGGTCTTCTGTGCTTTTGTGACAGTGATCGACTGGGTTGCGGTAGTGATCGGCATCGCAACGGTGTTGTTGGGCATAGCGGCGCCATTGGCTCCTGCATTGACGCCCGGACCTGTTGCTCCGCTGTTTGCTCCTGTCCCGGCATCACCGTTCGACGGGGCAGCGGCTGGACCCGCGCCCCCTGGGGTGAGGCCGGCTGAATTAGTCCCGCTGCCGGGGATATCCTGTCCGGAGTAGTCAGTCGCCTGGCTTTGCAATCCCGCGCCGCCGCTAAACGTATTGGAATCGGACCCCGCATCGAGCCCGGAGGCTGTTGTGCCGCTGTCTAATGTCGAGCCGGTGATACCCATGGCTCCGGATGTCGTTATGCCGTCCGAATAGGTTGGGGTCGTTATGATTCCCCCTTCCTGAAAGGCCAGGAGGAGATTGGTGGCATTTACCGAGCCTAGGCCCGTCACCAGGTCGTACCCAACCGCGCAGGAATTGCCGGTGAGTTGCGCGCCCAACCCGTTGTTGCCCGAGGTGATATCGTGGTAAACATTATTTACGACGCCTGTTCCTCCATACTGGGTATTACCCAATCCATAAAGAGTGCCGTTGACGTTACCCAGCCGTTGTCCCATCGCTTGCACAATCAGCGCCATGATGCCCGCGAAGGAAGGCGACGACGCAGAAGTCCCGCCGGCAACGCACCATGAATTAGACGTGCAGGGGCCGGTATCCGTGCTGCAAGTATAAATCCTGTAGCCGATATTGGAGTCCGCGTTCAGTGCGACGTCCGGTACGTCACGGGCGCTGTCGTTGGGTACGCCCGGGCATACCTGCCATGCCGGTTTGCCGTAAACGGAAGAAGCCCCTCCTCCGGAAGCCAGATTGTTCGTCAAATCATCCCAGGCAACCTCTGGAATGTACCCCAAAACCGAAGTGCCGCTCGCGCTGTTTTCCGTACTCCAGTAAACCCCTCCTCCGTCACTGAATTGTGTGCCGCCCACGGCAACGTTGTAGGGGGTTGAGGCAAGGCCGTTCACTGCTCTACTCCCGGTAGGCAGACCTTTGCTGTCAGTACAGTCATACGCGCCGTTGTCCCCGGACCCGACCAACACCGTTATTCCCTGGGCTGCCGCCTGCTGCCATAAGTTGTAATAAAATGAGTTCCGGGTCGAGCCCATATCAGGCTCGCATGTCTCAAAACTATCGCTCATTATGGAAGCCAGGTTCTTGTCCACGATATACTGGGCGGAAAGATCCGACCCATCCGCAGTACCCGTTGACGCGGAGGTGACGAAATTGATAGTGGCGCCTTTCGCCACTGCGCCGGACCATTCGACATCGAGATCGGCTTCCGTGTCTTCAGCAGCCCCCAGATCGCCGGGGTCAGGCCCGTTTACCGTAACGATGGGGGAATTGTTCGAAAGGCCGAACGTAGAACGAAAGGTGTTCCATTTGCTGACGTCCGGGTGAGTCCGGCCCACGATGGCAATGGTCACTCCGGTACCGTCAAAGCCCAGGTTGTAAGCGTTACCGACATCATAGATGACGTTGAAATCGCCCGGCGCGAGATCGTGCGCGCCGTTCGATTCAGTGTAGTCGGGCTTTGAACTCCCCTGCGCCGGGGGCCGGGGCGGTGTGTGCATCGGCTTGTGATGAAAACTGTGCAGCGCAACCGGTCCCGCCACTATATCGGCGAGTGGATTCGGGATCGAAGGATCGGTGGAATTGGCATGATGCAGACGGCCGTTGACACGGTAATCGTGCATATTCGCGTGAAAAGCGCGGTCGACGGCAGCAGCCGTGCCTGAAAAATTGATCCAGTTGCCCCCTTTTGCCGTCTCATCGATCGAAAATCCCTGGGAATTGAGCCAGGCCTGTACCGTGGCGATCTCCTCAGGAGTTCGTCCGAATCGTTGCCCGAATTCCTCCGGAGTAAGCCAGTGGTGAAAGTTTGGAGAAGAAGGGTCCTGTTGGTCGGCAAGGAGCCGTTCCAGGTCGGCTTTCTTATCGGGGGCGGTCTTCAGATGAAGGATCATTCGGTTCATCGGCAGCGATGGGTCTGTCGGTCCTTCGTCAAAATCCGGCAAGGCCTTGGGACTTACATTTCCAGCAAGGACAACTCTTTCGCCTGCCGCGGGGACGGAAGTTTCAAGAGCGGACGGATGCCTGATACCCACTGACAGGCAGGCCAACAAGGTAAATCCGAAGACTATTGCGGTGACAGCAAGTTTCCTTACCATATCTCCTGCCCTTCAACGTGGTCAATTGGTCGAATTCGTTCATCGCACAGTCCCCCCCGCCCAATTTATAAGGCCAGCAGAATAGTTAGTCGAGTTAAATATTGCATCTTTCGTGTAAAGTTTTGTTAGAACTTCAGGTGGAAGCGCCACGGACCGGATAGAACCTTCTTTTGGTTTGACCCCGGTACCGCTATTGTTTATGAAATATCGGTTCACGTAGGCAGTATCGGCTCCTCATATGCAAACCCGGACGGGAGAAACGACACCTTGGCTCACAGTCGCTATCACAGAGCATCGACGCCGTGGCTTCTGGCAGCACTCGGCTCCCTGATCATCACCGTCATCGAATGGCTCAAGCAAGTCGTTTGGCCCGGTATCAGCACCTGGGAATCCCATGCCATCACTATTCTGCTCACTACCGCAATTATTTTGATCGCCGCTCGCATAATCTACCGGTTCGCGCACTTGCACTCCGAAGCTCAGTCCCTCATGGCCTCAATAGTTGAATCCTCCGATGACGGAATAATCGGATTGACCCCGGCCGGAACAATCGTTAGCTGGAACACCGGCGCCCAAAAACTGCTCGGATTCTCCACGGGGGAAACAATAGGAGAATCGATCTCTATGATCGCTCCGCCGGCCCACAGGGACGAATTGCTGAAAATTGTCGACCAAATCAAAAAGGGAGAGCATGTTGAAAGCTATGAAACAGTTCTCCTTAAGAAAGATGGCGAGACAATCGATGTGTCGGTCACGATATCCCCGATCACCAATGACTCGGGAGTCATCGTCGGTGCTTCGGCAATCGTGCGTGACATCTCCGAACGGAAAATGGTTCAAAAGGAGCTGGGAAAGTCCAATGAGCAACTGCGGGAGCTTTACAGGCTTCTGCAATCGGCGCGGGAGGAAGAGAGAACCAGGATTGCGAGAGAGATACACGATGAATTCGGGCAAACTTTAACGGCCCTCAAATTCGATCTGGCTTGGATGGAAAAGAGGCTCTCTAAAGATCAGACTCCAATTTTCCAAAAGATCGAATCCATGTCGAAGATTATCAGTATGGCGATCCAGTCGATAAAGAAACTCTCGACCGACCTTCGGCCCGGAATACTCGATGACTTCGGACTTCACGCGGCAATTGAGTGGCAGGCAGAGGAATTCGAAACCAGAACGGGAAAGAAGTGCAATGTAGTTCTCAACGTTGATGATCTCAATATTGGAGATGATGTCTCTACGGCGATATTCCGTATCATGCAGGAGACTCTTACGAATATAATGCGACATGCCGATGCGGACAGGGTCGAACTGCAATTGAGAGAAGAACCCGGCGAACTCATATTCATGGTGAGAGATGACGGCATAGGTCTTAATCTTGATGAGGTCAACACCCCCCAGTCCTATGGTCTGGTGGGAATACGGGAACGTGCGCATTCTCTCGGAGGCACTGCCGAGATTACCAGTTCCCCGGGTCACGGGACAACGGTATGCGTCAGACTTCCCCTGGAGAAACGGGAGAAAACCAAGTGATCAGAATACTCATTGCAGACGATCATGCAATCGTTCGAGCGGGCCTGAAGCAAATCCTCGAAGGCATTCCCGATATGATACTGGCGGATGAAGCCGCGAACGGCCACGAGTTGCTGGAGAAGGTAAGGAGAAACCATTACGACGTCATTGTTCTGGATATTACCATGCCGGGCGGCGGCGGCATCGAGGTCCTGAATCGGCTGAAGGAGGAACAACCGAAGCTGCCTGTCCTGGCTTTGAGTATACATCCTGAGGATCAATACGGAAAAAGAATGCTCAAGGCAGGCGCCTCGGGGTACCTCTCAAAAGAGAGTGCTCCGGCTGAACTGGTTACAGCCATTCGCAAGGTGTACAGCGGTGGACTCTACGTGAGCCCGCACCTTGCCGAAAAGCTTGCGGCAGACCTGGCGGCGCGTGCAACCGGCCCTCTGCATGAAGAGCTCTCCGATCGCGAATACCAGGTGATGATCATGATCGGCAACGGCGCAACCATAACCGATATCGCCGCCGAACTCAACCTCAGCGCAAAGACTGTCAGCACCTACCGGTCCCGTATTCTTGAAAAGATGAAGATGAGAAGCAACGCGGAATTAACTCGCTACATAGTAACGAATCAGCTTGCTTGATCGACGACAGTTCGCCACGGTAGTGCTGGGATAGAACCGGCGAGCCTGTAGGCAAAATCCTACGCAGCCATCATTTAAACCTTACACATCGCCGGCCCTTAACCCTACCTTTTTGCGTCACATGGCCCTACGTACCTCCATTGCAATTCCCGACATACCATGTAGGCATACCCTCACATTTCAAAACGTCACAATCCTACACTAAAATCAGCTTCCGCCGACATACTTCCAACTCTAATATCGTATAATCAAACTACGAAATCTTTCATTTCCATAATAACTGGTTTTCAGGCATCGAGGTGATCTATGCCGGCAGGCGCTCTAAATTTACTTTTTGACTCCCGTGACTATAAACTTCTGAATATAGTCAATGAAGTTCTCAATGGAAAAGAGTCGTTTAATCATCTGGATGAATTGCTGTATCCCTATCTTCATCCCAATGGCATCAAAGAGCTTGCTGAGGCAAAAGGACTGAGAATTGCCTACGCATTAATACATCTCATGGAATCTTTGGAGAGCGACAAAAGCAACGAGCGCCTCAAGGCATTGCAATCCCTTAGGGATGAAGCCCTCAACAGCGCTGAAAGCCACATGCGCAAGAATACCGGGCGGGTCCTGTTGCAAATCATGAAAGAGTTGGTCCGCGCGCGTGGCAATCAGGAAAGACAGCTCGAATTAGCCCATGATTTTCGCTCCGCAGTCTCCGGCAGACCCCGCGCTATCCGGAAACTCCTGCGAGAGCACCATCTCCTCGAAATGCCGGAGGAATGGAACCAAATCACGTTTGATGGACACGTCCATGATTCCTCCACAAAGGGTCGCAAAACCCCTTCTCACCTGATTATGGATGCATGGATCAAGGGTATCCGAAATCTCACGGTAATTTATAACAATTACCTCGATCTCGGACCTGCTTCCGAGCTTCTGAAAGCCTCTGAAATAATGAACGTCGAGGTCCGGATCGGTATCGAATTCCCGGCCAGGTTCCATGATCGCAGCGTTCAACTCATATGGGTCCCGAGAGGTTTCTCGGACGCCCAGGATTTTGTCACCTTCTTATCCGAACCGCGTGTAGTGAATTTTATGCAGGAAGGGAGGAAAAATGCTGCATATCACCAGGAATATATCCTGTCGGTACTCGACGAGTTCAACGAAAAGGGCCGCCTGGAGATAAATCAGAGTTTTGGCCTGCAATTGGCGCCTCTGTCCCCATCCGATTTCCTGGCCTGCAACAAAATAGGTCAGTCTTCGGTTTTTCATTTGGCAAAATTCATTCACACGAAAATTTTCCCCCTCCTGGAATCGCGCGTGGAAGATTTGCGGAGATCGTTTTTGGAAGCCGGGCAGGAACAACGCGGCCAAATCGTCAACCTGATAAGCGAAATAGACAGATTGGATTCGGAAACAATCGCCGTTCGTTTTCTCCACCCAAAATTCGGTCCTGCTTTTCCTTCTGCCCCAAATCTCAAGGAGGAGAACATACCCGAACTTCTCAAACTCTCCCCTTTCGCGCTCATCGACAGGCTTAGCCGGCTTCATTCCGGCTTTCGAATCACACTCAATCTGGACGGACTGAAGCCGCTGGATGTTCTTGAACTGCTCTACGACTGCGGCGGGTATATTGGGTGTCTCGAAATATTCAACCTCAAAGACTACATCGATACCGGATCGCCTCAATATCGTGAAATAAGCGAATTACAGCAGTGCATAAACGAGGGCAGCGCGTTTCAATTGAGTAGGCTGATAAAGAAAATGGTTCGCGAAATCGATTATTCACTGGAACATTTCCCCGAGAGGAAAGCAAAATTCGATGAGATTCTAAGGAATGTTTCAGCACTCAAGGAATACTATAGAAAAGCCCCCCTGGAGTCCAGGATAGGCAGTGACTCAAGAGGCTATTCCGGTAGATTTTATGGGATGGGGTTTGCCGTAAAAGAGACTCTGCCGCGCAGAGCGCAAAGAGAACTCAAGAGAAACGATTCGGTCCGCCCTTCCATCCCGGTGTATGTCGACACAGCCCTGCAAACAATGCTCATTCCCCGATCAGCTTCGCTTTCGAGGATACGGAATATATTTGCCGGGATTCTTCCGGTATCTTCCATCCTGTACCGGAAAAGCAAGGAATGGAAAATCGGTAATCCATCGATAAAAATAACTCCCGGCGGAAATGTCGTCCCGCTTGGTGGAGCGATTGAAGGGCATGGGAACGGATTTTCCTTCGAACCCGGCACGTCTGAAAACCGGCGAACCTGCGCATCTTCCTGGAGATATCTGAATGGAACTCTAAAGAATGCGATCAAAATTTCAGCGGGCTTCATCCCCTCCATACTGACATTTATGTACACTCAGAACTGGTGGTTCCTGGTCTGTTTCGGAACGCCGATCTGGTTCCTCATAACCGGTCTGAGGAATATCCTGCAATCGGTATTCGGGGGGGGCGGTATTCGAAGGTCCCCGCTTCTCAAATGGAATGATTATATCAACTGGGATCGAATATCGGATTCCCTGCTCTATACCGGACTATCCGTCCCACTGCTCGAATATTTTGTCAAAACCCTCCTTCTCGATAAGACATTGGGAGTGACGACCTCAACCGATCCTGTCATGCTCTACGCTATGATGTCGATTGTAAACGGAGTCTATATCTCAGGACACAACATATTGCGTGGTCTGCCGAGGGAAGCCATAGCAGGCAATTTCTTCAGAAGTGTTCTGAATATTCCACTTTCCATAGGTCTCAACGGCGCCGGCGGGGCTTTGCTTGGCAGCTTCGGCGTGGCAGGCGTCAATGCGATTCTCCAGCAATGGGCCTCCATCATCTCGAAAGCATCTTCGGATATTGTAGCAGGAGTCATCGAAGGCATTGCGGACGGACGTAACAACGTTCGGATTCGCTCGCAGGATTATAGCGCAAAGCTGACTCAACTATTCAATATTTATGAACAACTCGACATTCTGTACCCGGAAGACGATCTCCTGAACCTTGTAAAAAAACAGGGCAGCCTCCTTGAACAGCTAAAAACCAGGCATGCCGATCTGAGGAAGATCATGTTCGTGAATGCTTTGGATCTTCTCTATCTTTGGATGTATCAACCCCGCTCGAGAAATGTCTGCTGCTCTATTGCCCGAAAAATGCCCCTTGATGAGTTGCAGGTCTTTATCGGTGCTCAAACCGTTCTGCGAAGTGAGCGGGAAATAACCCAATTGTTTGCGGATGGGATTGTCGGTAATAGCTTTTCCAAACCGCTCGCCTTCTATCTGGAGTACTACAGGGGTTACCTCGAAGATCTCGGACGCATGGCTGAGAAACGGTTCGGAAGCGCTGGCCCGGCGCAGGTTGATGAAACCTGGAAGTTAACTTTGCACAGTCCGGTAGCACAAAGGTCTCTCCCGTGAAATAAACCGGGCAGTGACAACCCCTAACCAATTCGGTTCCCGATAATCTTTTTCAAATCGGCCTTGGATACCTTTCCCATGACATTCCTCGGCAGTGCTTCAAATTCCAGGGCGTCTCCGGGGACCTTATACGGGGCGAGCCGTTCCTTGCCCCAGGCCCTCAGCGCCTCGGGCTCCAGACTCGCTCCCTCGCGCAGAACCAAAGCCGCAACGATCCGCTCACCCCAGGTGGGGTCCGGGATTCCCACTACCGCGCATTCCTTGATGTCAGGGTGAGTCAGGAGCGTTTCCTCTATTTCCAGCGCAGAGACCTTGTACCCGCCGGTCTTGATGATGTCTGAACTACTGCGCCCCAGGATACGAAACATCCCGTTTTCCTGCACTGCCACGTCGCCGGTCAAAAACCAGCCGTCCCGAAAAGCTTTCCTGCTTTCCTCCGGTCTTTCCCAGTATTCCAGAAAGACTGTCCGGCCCTTCACCAGGATTTCGCCCGGAGTCCCGTGCTCTGCACAGGCGCCCTTTTCGTCCGCAAGCGCCACCACCACCCCCGGCAGGGGAACACCGACGTATCCCGGGACCCGCCTCCCATGCAGCGGGTTTGAAAGCCCCATTCCGATCTCGGTCATTCCGTATCTCTCGAGCAGAACATGTCCGGAAATCTCCTCCCACCTCTCCAGGACCGGGACCGGCAAAGCCGCCGAACCCGACACCATGAGCCGCATCTCCCGGCAGCTTTGAGACATGCGTTTCTGTTCTGCGGGAGAAGCTTTTTCCCATTCGTCTATCAGCTTTACATAAATGGTGGGGACCGCCATGAACAGTGTCAGCCCGCCACGAGTGAAGCGATCCCAGACTTTGCAGGCATCGAAGGCGGGGAGGAACTCACAGACCCCGCCCACCCAAAGAGCGCATCCGAGAACGTTGACAATCCCATGGACATGGTGCAGCGGCAAAACCTCCAGGATGCGATCCTCACAGGTCCATTCCCATGCCTCCACCAGGCTGGTAATCTGGGCGGCAATATTTTCATGGGTGGTTACCACCCCTTTGGGCTTACCCGTGGTGCCGCTCGTATACAGGATCATGGCTCGCCTGCTTTGCGCCACAGCCGGCAGGGAACGCGCCACATGCTCCAGCGCCTCGGTGCTGAGCGCAAACCTCAGGTTGCGCTCAACGGCCGGCGTCCTGAGCCGATTGCTGAAATCCGGATGCGCGATAACCGCGGCCGGCACAGTGTCCTCGAGCACGTATTCCAACTCGGGGCGCGGATGGAACAAAGACAACGGTACGGCAATCCCGCCCGCTCGCCAGATACCCCATTGTAAGGCCGCATAATGGAAACCCGGAGGGGCTAAAAAGGCCACCGGCCTTTCCCGTAAATCCGAACTCCCTCCCAAAAGAAAGGAAGCGACGCTTGCGGATGCGTCCAGAAGTTTGCGATACGAAAAACTGCCCTCCGGCGCGATTATTGCCGTTCGCTCTTCAAATTGTTCCGCCCGTTTTACAAGTAGAATGGACATATTCGGTTTCCGCTCCCTCCCTTCGGTTCCGGTCCTAACCTGTCCCCCAAATGAACTCAAGATTTCCCCCCAATCATCCGATCAAAACAGAATAACACACATGCGGGACAGGAGCAGCGGATAGAAAATTCCGGGAGGATGAAACGTTGGCTTTGTTTGTGAGCAACAGTGAGCAACAGGGGGCCGGGATCGCCGGTCCATTCTTAAGGAACACGGAATAATGGGTCGCCCTTATTCGGGCACAATTCAACTGGGCGTAAAGGGGGAAGTTGGGATGAAAATCTTCATGGGCATTATGCTCCTTGTGTCGGTCTTCCTGATATCAGCTTCGGGCTTTGCCGGTGATTCCTTCATTCTTGGGGTGGCGCCACATACGAGCGCGCGGGTTATTCTGGAGATGTATCAGCCGTTGAGAATGCACCTGGAGAAATCGCTCCATACGGTTGTGGAGGTTGTAACGGCTCCGGATTTCAACGATTTTGCCCGACGAGCGCTGGCAGGCGAATATGACCTGGCCATAACCACGGGGCATCAGGCCCGCCTTCTGCAAACGGACGCAGGCTATATCCCTTTGCTGACCTACAAGGCCGATTTCAAAGCTGTGGCAATTGTCGCAAAAGATGGCCCTATCCGTTCGCCTGAAAACCTCAAGGGCAAGAACGCTCTGGGTTTGAGTCGATCTTCTCTTGTAACGATCTGGGGTGAGCACTGGCTTGAGGATAACGGCCTGGGCGATGTCAGTGTACGCTATGTTAGTGCTTCGGACAGCGTGGGACAACTCTTGGTCGCAGGCGAGACTGCCGTTGGCTTCGTCTCTTTGGCTAATTTCCAGAAGCTCTCGCCCGAGATTCAGGCTCAGGTCCGCATCATCGCTGAAAGCCCGACAATGGCAGGCCGCGTATACTTGTTGAATAAGCGCTATTCCTCACGGGAAAAAGAGATCGACTCCGCGCTCTGGAATTTTGCCGAAACACCGGAAGCAAAGCTCTATTTTGAGAAGAACCAGCTCGGCGGTTACCGCAAACTGACTCTGATGGAGTTGGAGGCAATGGACAAGTACGCCGCGGAAGTAAAGCGAAACCTGCGTGAAGGGGAAAAATGAAACGTTTTTCACCCTTGAAAACTGTTCGGGGCCGACTGCTACTCCTGGCGGTAGCGATCGAAATGCTCATGCTTACGGTCATGGTCGCCAACAGCCTGCGGCTCCTTCACGGCGCTATGGCTTCTCAGGCGCGTCTTCAGGCAGAGCAGATGCACCCGGTCCTTGCGGCCGCTCTCACGGCGCCGCTGGCCCAACGCGATTATGCCACGGTCCAGGCCGTTACCGACGAAAGCCGAGCCTCGGGGGGAGTCACCTACATCGCCGTTGTCGATAAGACCGGCAACCGGATCTCCTCGAGCGGCTGGCCGAAGGAACTCGATCTTCCCGCGCCCAGCACCGGCTCGTCGCTCCTCGACAGGGGAACGTCACGCTACGATGTCCGGCTCCCCATTGTTTATCACAACCAACTGCTCGGCACCCTTCATTTCGGGCTCGATCTGTCCCAGATCATCGCCGCCCGCCGTACCTTGTTTCTCCAGGGAGTAGGCATAGCCGGCATTGAAATCGTGCTCTCCTCGATCATACTTTTTCTCCTGGGCTACTGGATCACCAGGCGCCTCAAAGCCCTGACGGAAGCAAGCATCCAGGTAAGTTCAGGGATATTTCCGCCCCCGCTGGTTCCGGAAGGACATGACGATGTCGGCGAACTGGGGACTGCGTTCAACACGATGGCAAGGGTTATATCCGAACGCGTAAAGGAACTGACCGATGCGAAGGTCGCAGCCGACCAGGCGAACCGCGCAAAATCCGAATTCCTTGCAAATATGAGCCATGAAATCAGAACGCCGATGAACGGGATGCTCGGGATGACCGAGTTGCTCCTGTGCGAAAACCTTACTGAAAACCAGCGGGAACTGGCCGAGACTGCCCTTCGTTCGGGTCAGTTTCTGCTGAAGATCCTGAATGATATTCTTGATTTCTCGAAAATCGAAGCCGGCAAGCTCGAACTCGTGAAAGTTGAGTTCGACTTGATGGAAATGGTGGATGGAGCCGTTGGGCTTTTTGCCGAGCCTGCCCACAGAAAGGGTCTGAAACTTTTGGCGCATGTCGAGCAGGATGTGCCTGCGATCGTCGAAGGCGACCCGACAAGGGTACGGCAGGTATTGGTAAATCTTATCGGCAACGCCGTGAAATTCACGGAGAGCGGCGAGGTGGTGATCCATGTATCGGTGGCCGAAAAACACCCGGATACATCGTCAATTCGGTTTGAGGTCAAAGACACCGGGATCGGCATAATTCCGGAAGCCCAAAAACAGATTTTTGACAGCTTTTCGCAGGCGGACAGCTCGACAACCCGCAGGTTTGGCGGAACAGGACTTGGGTTGACCATCTCCCGACAGCTCTGTGAAATGATGGGTGGGGCCATTCATGTCGACAGTATTCCTGGAAAAGGCAGCACCTTTGAATTCACCCTCCCGTTGCCGGTCATTCGAGGAGCCTCTGATTCCCTCCGGCAGACCGCGCCTGTGGACATACCCGGCCGGCGCGTACTCATCCCGGACGATAATGAAACTGACTTGACTGAAGCCGTTACCGCCGGAGCGCCCCCGACTGCAACCCCTCTGGAAATCGATCGGCGCGCCTCGGAAGATACGGAATTGGAAGGTAAGGTCCTCCTCGTCGAAGACAATCCCATCAATCAAAAAGTGGCGACACACATGCTCGCAGCCCTCGGGCTAACTGTTGATGCGGTTGCAAACGGGGAGGACGCGCTTGCCGCGCTCGCAAAAAAGTCCTACGGCCTGGTCCTGATGGATTGCCAGATGCCGGTCCTGGACGGCTACGAAACGACCCGGCGGATAAGGAAACAAGAGGAATCATCAGTGCGATCGGAAGCTATTAACCATATACCTGTTATAGCCCTGACCGCGCACGCCATGGACGGAGACCGCCGGCTCTGCCTTTCTGCCGGAATGGATGACTACCTGAGCAAGCCTTTCAAGCGCAACCAGCTTCGCGAAGTCCTGGGGCGCTGGCTCCCCGGCAGGAAAACCTCTGAAACCGAAGGCCTTAATATCGATCCCGTTTCCGCGAAATACCCTTGCAGCCAAACGCAACTGCCTGCTCTCGATATGGACGATGCCTTGAAAAGACTCGGGGGGGACGAGCAACTTCTTGCGTCTCTTTTCAGCCGCTTTTTACAACAGTTCCAAAACTCGGCATCGAGCGTAAGTGAAGACTTCCGCTGTGGAAATATCGAGAAAGCCATTCATGGAGTTCACTCCCTGAAAGGAGCTGCCGGCAATCTCTCAGCCGCTGCAACCTCTGAGGCAGCCGGTAAACTGGAGTCCGAGCTATGTAAGGGAAACCTGCCCGCTGCGGAGGTACTTCTTTCGGAGTTGGAAAGCAGGCTTGAATCTGCACTGGCTTTAATGAAACAGTACCTGCGCGTCCAGGAAGCATCACCGGATTCAGCGGCGGCAACCAAAACGGATAGACTCCCCGCGCCTCATGACCGCTCGCCCCGATTTGCCTCCAACCCCGGTATGACCGCTCCAACCGGAGCCTTGGCTGCCGGCGCCCTCTCCCCGGCTGAACAAAAACAATTGGGGAAATTATTAGACGACATCGGCGGGTATCTACGCGAACACGATCCGGTGGGCGCCGAGGAAGTCTTGGGCGAACTCGTCAAAGCACTTGCAGAGAACGGTTGTGATGCAAGCCTTGCGCAGATTTCCCGATCCTTGGACGACTACGATTTCGACCGGGCGCTCACGGAAATCAAAGGACTCACGGAAAAGATCGGCGTTGTCCGGACTTGGCAATAATTTAAGATACGATACACCAGATTCAGATCCTTGTATTGGCACGACCTAACCAGACCTCCGCCGTGGAAGTTTTATTCCCAAAGCGAAATCCTTTTACTTCGTTGGCTATCATTCCTATAATGCCCTAATAGTTGAGGGTTCCAGTAAACGCCCACGCGAAGTCTCTGTCTTATGTCCTCAGTGTCGATCAATTCATCAAAGGAGTGACTTATGAACATAGTCCTCGCTCACGGCTTTCTCGGTTTTTCTAAATTCTTGGGGGTTGAATATTTTAACGGAGTTAAAGAGAGGCTTGAGCTGGTTTTCCCCTCTATCAGGGTATTCGTTCCACAAGTTGCCGCAGCGGCGAGCATCAAGGAGCGCGGCGAACAGTTAGGTGGGCAGATCATTGATGCTATCGGCAAGGACTTGCTCGATCCGAAGCAGAAAGTCCACATTATTGCGCACAGTATGGGTGGTCTTGATGCTCGCCATGTGATCTCTAAAGACATTGGAGGGATTGCAGCCCGAATTCGCTCTCTAACTACTATTGGCACTCCCCACGGAGGCTCACCGATTGCCGATTTGCTAATGTCCCCTCTTCAGGGTGAGAAATTGCTCCGTAGGATAATGGAAACTTTGGGGATCCCAATCAGCGGGTTAAACGACCTGACCACCGACCGGGCGAAAACATTCGATGAAGAATACCCCGACCGCGATGGTGTTCAATATCGTTATATAGCAGGCAAGGGTCGCGAAGGGGGATTACCTGCATGTCGGATTCTCCTGCTTCCGCACTCGCGTATCAAGCAAGTTACACGAGATGGTGAGGAAAATGACGGTATGGTGTCCGTTAGCTCGGCTATACGTGGAAATAGAGATGGAGCCCTAGTTTGGCCCGCTGACCATGCCGATGAAATAGGGCATAACCTTGATGGCGGTAGTCCACTTGCACAGCCGGTTAAATTCGACTACTTGGAGGAATATGTAAGGATTGTTGAGAGGCTGCAAAAGATTTAACCATGGTTTCTATAATGGCTTGACGAGTTTACTTAAAGGCGGAACGGCTGATGGGCATCAGGATATTACTAACCCGGATCACGGAGGTCGGCCATGTTGGTTTTCATTAGCGATTTGCATTTCATCGATGAATCGGCTGGGGAGCATAATATACCGGTCAAAGCTTTCAAAGGGGCTTTCGAGGACATCTGTAAGTCCTGCGACCAGCCGGAAGAAGTGAGAATCGTTTTTCTGGGAGATGTTTTCGATCTGCTCAGAACGACCTACTGGCTTGACGTCCCGCAAGCTGAGAGACCGTGGGGGTCCGACATGAGTGCCGTCGAAGGTCATGCTAATAAGATAATGGATAAAATCCTGCAAAAAAATTCAGCCACCTTCAGCCTGTTCCAGGACCTGACGCAAGCGTGCGGCTCACCATTAGAAGTTGAGAAGGTCTATATTCCCGGCAATCATGACAGGCTTTGCAACATCTTCGACAGTCTTAAGGTTAAGGTCCGGACCAGTCTCGGAATGCCTGCCGGCACTGCTTCGTTTCCGCATTTGTACGATGACCTGAATTATGGCAACAAGTACGGCGTCCTCGCACGCCACGGACATGAGTTTGACCAGTGGAATTACGAAGGGACAACCCATTACACGGATGCCGACTATGCCCAAGTCCCCATAGGAGATCCCATTACCACGGAACTTGTCGCCGCCTTGCCATATACTATCATGAATTATGTTAAGCAGATGACCCCTTCGCTTCAACCGGATCAACTAATAGCCCTTGAGCGCAATCTACAGGAAATTGACGAAGTAAGACCGACTTCTGCGGTTTTGAACTGGATCTTCTATCAGGTTCAAGAGAATCCGGATATCAGGAATGAGATCGACAAGGCAATCCGGGACATCGCCCAAAACTTCAACAATCTGGATATGGTCAAAAGGTGGTATAAAAGGCACCGCACCCTGAATCCATTCGCCTCGGATTCCAGCAACATGTTTCAGACCGCCATTGAAATGTTCAAACGATTTGACATTGGCTCTGCGGAGGCTCTGGTTAAAGTATTCGATGATATTTTCGGGTCGTCCGATAAGGTCGAACCGGGCAAGGCGGATGAGGCTTTGATCAACGCGGCGCAGGATTTCCTGACTCATACTTCCGACTACAGATACGTTGCAATGGGACACACGCATAATGCGCTGGAAGTACCCATCCGGGTCACGTCCAGCGATATTGATCAGGTCTATTTTAACACCGGAACGTGGCGGAAGAGATATACTCAAGGCAGATCGAACGGGTTCATAGGCACTAAATACCTTACCTATACTATTTTTTATACTCAGAAGGAAAATGGCAACCAATCCTTTGAAACTTGGACGGGATCGCTCCAGGAACCGTAAGAAGTAGGTTAAGGATTATGGCGCCATTACCTCCTAGCCTGTCTACACTTTAGATCTAACGATAGCAAAGGGGTTAGAAACTGAATACCACATAGCCTTACCTGTACAATAATCAATACAACATTGCAATGGCAAATACGTTAAATATAGCCCTGACCCGCCGATATCTGCCAAACAGACCTGTTAAAGGATAAATACCGCTGACAGGTAAAGCAAGAACAACCATGATCGCTTTTCCTGTATTGCAACGGGTGTGTTCGCTAACCAGCACAACGACCGCCCTGTAAATGACATTCAAAATAAAAAACTAAGCTGGAATGCGTCCTTGGTCAGAAAGCTGAGCACAAAGTTACATCTCTACACGTCTTAATATAATTTTTTTGTGTAAATCTATTTATAATCGGAGTATTATGAAGGATATCTCATACGGAGTTGAATTCAAGATGATTCACAAGGCGGCGAGAAGGAGGCGACGCAGGCGTACGCCACAGTACGTCGAGGAGCCGACGACGAAGCCAACGCAGTGAGCGCTTGAATGCAACTTCGTATCAAATGGAATTTGCAGGGGCGCCGCAGAGGGTGAAAATAGTTCATGCTTGGAGGCAGTCGATGAAACCATTTTCGGCAGCACTGATAGGTCTGGTTCTTGTTCTGGCAGCATCGAATACCGCCCACGCCGCCGTCTACAACTACTATACGGGGTTTCCTGCTAATTACACTCCCTCCGGCATTAACGACGCGGGCTCAGTTGTCGGTGGCGCCGGCCTGACTGGCGGGCATAGTTATAGCTTTATCCTGAGCGGTGGGACTTATGCGCTCTTCGATTATCCCGGCGCAAGCCTGACCTCCGGCGCTGGAATCAGCAATGCCGGCACGATTGTCGGAAACTACAGTGACTCGAATGATGTGAGTTATGGCTTTACCCTGAGCAACGGGGCTTATGCGTCCCTCGCCGGATATTCCGGCGCCTCCTACACCGGTTTTAAGGGCATTAACAATGCGGGCACGATTGTCGGATTTTACTGGGATGACCAAGGGAAGCTTCATGGCTTTACCATGGACGGCGGGGCCTATTCGTCCGTCGACTATTCCGGTGGCTCCGCCGGCACCGCTGTCTACGGCATTAACGATGCGGGCGCGGTTGTCGGGACGTACTCGGACGGAACGAAGCAGCATGGCTTTACCCTGGGCAATGGTGCCTCTGCATCCATCGATTATCCCGGCGCCAAAAGCACCAGTGCCTATGGCGTTAACGATGCGGGCACGATTGTCGGGTCATACATTGACGCGAATAACGTATCGCATGGTTTTGTTCTCAACAGTGGGTCCTATACCACCGTGGATCGTCAGGGCGCCACCGGAACCGTTCTCTGGGGCATTAACAGTGCTGGAACGATTATCGGAACAGACAGCAAGGGCGTCTTCATGGCAACCGCCGGCGTGACCTTATCGGGTACGGTTACAGCCGAGAAATGCACTGCCGATAGCTGTGCCACTGCCCCCTTTCCCGGTGTGCTGATCGGCGCGGCCTCAAGCAGCGCCTCTTACCAGGCCACTACGGCGACAGATGGAACGTATAGCGTGCAGGTCGCTCCCGGCAAAACCTATACGTTGACACCCAGCTACACCACTGACGTCGGCTTCTCCCCCCCCTCGCTCACGACCACTCCAACCGCCTCGGTGAACAATCTTGATTTCATCGCCTGTGTGACCCAGCTTCCCACAGAGGCAGACCTGGAGGCGGACTTCCTGGCTTCCCTGGTAAGAAAGCCCATGGTCGCCGCCAATGCATGCGATCCTGACGCTTTGGATTGGGCAATGCCCGCAAAGCTGATTCAGGGAGTGACCATGAACTCTACAAGCTCCAATGGAGTATTAGATCACAACGACATCTACCCGCCTTCCGGATGGGATGTAGACCTTTTCCTGACCTCAAAGGGTGTGCCCGACGCGGCGCCCTCCTGCTTTGACCCGAATACGCAGTGGCGCTGGACAGTCACCGGGCCCTCAAAGGTCCTGAAGCAACCAGCCCCGGGATGCAAGACTTCCATGACGGTGCAGCAACTGGGGACATATAACGTCACTGCCCGGAAGTACACACGATCTTCTTCCAAAGCCGCGTGGACCCCCTCCAATCCTGTCGTCAAGTTCTCGAAACCGGTGCTGGCGCGCAACTTCCTTATTGCGGGGCTGGGAGACTCCAACGGCTCGGGCGAGGGGAACCCGCCGTTTTTTTATCCGAAGTGTGACCGGTCGGAGGCATCCTATCAATTCAAAAGCGCGCTCTACGTGGAAAATCAAGACCCCCACTCAAGCGTAACCTTTCTCTTTGCGGCTTGCTCCGGCGCAAGGATTGAACACTTATACAACAAAGAATACCTGGGCACCAACCCGGAGCCTGGCGGCGCCAACCCGCTGCCGCCTCAAATCAGGCAGATCTCGCAAGCTCTTCAGCTTCAAGGGCTGCCGTGGGAGCCAAAGAATCCCCGTTCGGTTGACGCGGTTATCCTCTCGATAGGGATCAATAACCTCTCCTTCGGGCCACTTGCTATGTACGCTACAAAAAATGCGTATAGAGGGGGGGATCTTGATTTATGGCCGACCCAGCTTGTCGGAAACTATAGCATCGGCGCCGGTCCTGGTGATATGACTTTCCTATACTCTGCACGGGCCCCGCTCACCCTCGGCAAAATACTCGGTTTCCTGCAAGATGACCTCGATAACCTCTACCCGCCACTCGCGGACGCGCTCCGAGCCCCAGTGAGCAGTGGTGGCCTCGGAGTGTCACAGGGAAATGTCATTATTACCCAGTATCCGGACTTTTCCCATGATGCGAACGGCAACACATGCGACACCGCCACTAATTGGACGGGTCTTTACCATAATGCCGATGTCCCCCAATGGAATAAGTCGGACTGGTCATGGTTCAGCCTACAGGGAGCCACTCTCAACAAACACGTCGCCAACACCAATAGTACTTGTGGCTGGACGGTAGCCAAACTCGATAATACTGCCACCGGGCCATTCGGTACCCACGGCTACTGCGCAGGCGCCTATAAGGTGGTGCCGTTTTCGCCGATTCCACCTTTCGTATTGTCAATTCCTTCATTCGGCCAAAGTTATTTTTTGGGTGTTATTGCCGGAAATATTCAAAAAAACCCAAAGGGCCCCTTCCACCCCCTCGATTTGGGCCACCAGATAACGGCAGCGGTCGTTGAACCTCCGCTTTGCAATGCCCTTTTCGGGAATCCCACCTGCGCTGGGCCGCCACCGAAGTAACCCATCGAGGCAATGTTTTAGGAAAGGGCTGCAAGGCAAGAGGATAAACGGGGTAAAGTTCATTAAGCTCATAAAGGAGAAAGTGGCATGAGAAAGTTGTTCTATGGATTGCTCTCAGCCGCATTTTTGATTTTTTGTTTCGGCACGGCCCACGGCGGTGCGCCGGGCGCCCTCAACTGGTCCTATACCGCAACATCGCCGATCTACTCTTCCCCCACCGTAGGGGCCAATGGCACCATCTACGTGGGGGGAGGCGGCATAATGGACGTGTGGGAAAACCCCACCGGGGGCAACGATCTCTATGCCCTGAATCCCGATGGCTCCCTCAAGTGGTCCTACGCCACAGGAGATACGATCTGGTCGTCTCCCGCCATCGGGGGCGACGGGACCATCTACGTGGGCTCAGCCGACAATAAGCTCTATGCCTTCAAAGACAGCGGCTCCAAGGGGACCCTCAGGTGGTCCTACGCTACGGGAGACTCGATTTTCTCTTCGCCGGCCATCGGACCTGACGGGACCATCTACGTGGGATCTTATGACGGTAGCCTCTATGCCATTAAAGACAGCGGCGCCAAGGGGACCCGCAAGTGGTACTATGCCACGGAAGACTCGATCTCCTCCTCCCCCGCTATCGGGTCCGACGGGACCGTCTATGTGGGCTCATTGGACCAGAAACTCTATGCCATAAAGCCCAACGGCGCCCTCAAGTGGTCCTATGCGACAGGAGACTCGATCTACTCCTCCCCCGCCATCGGAGTCGACGGGACCATCTATGTGGGGTCAAATGACGGTAAGCTCTATGCCATAAAAGACAGCGGCGCCCAGGGTACCCTCAAGTGGTCCTATACCACAGGAGACTCGATCTCCTCTTCCCCCGCTATCGGGTCCGACGGGACCATCTATGTTGGATCGGGGGACAATAAGCTCTATGCCATCAAAGACAACGGCGCCCAGGGTACCCTCAAGTGGTCCTATGCCACAGGAGCCGGGGTCTACTCTTCCCCCGCCATCGGGGCTGACGGGACCGTCTATGTGGGGTCATCGGACCATAATCTCTACGCCGTCAAAGACAGCGGCGCCAAGGGAACCCGCAAGTGGTATTATGACACAGGTGACGTGATCTACTCTTCCCCCGCCATCGGGGCTGACGGGACCGTCTATGTGGGGTCCTATGACTCCAAGCTCTATTCCCTTTACGGTTCGCCACCGGGTCAAGCAACTCCGCCCTGGCCTATGTTTCATCATGGGCCGACACATACGGGAGCTGCGCCTCCACCCCTTCTCACCGTGACCCAATCAGGTTCCGGCGCCGTCACGAGCACCCCTTCAGGTATTGACTGCGGCGCTGACTGCGCTGCCGGTTATGCGCTGAACACCAAAGTAACCCTCACCCCGGTGCCCGAAAGCGGTTCTATCTTCGCCAATTGGTCCGGCGACTGCAAGGGTACGGGGGCGTGCGTTGTCACCATGAGTGCCTGGAAATCCGTAGAGGCCGTATTTGAAAAAGGCTCATGCGCCTATACCATCTCTCCCAAGAGCAATGTCTTCAGCTATAAGGGAGGAACTGTTGCCGTAGCCATAACGGCAAAGGGATCCACCTCTTGCCCCGCGCCTGGTATTACTATATCCCAGCAGGACGACTGGATCAGCCCCGTCTGTAAGTTTGCCATGACCACGGGAACAGTAAAGCTCACAGTACCCGCATATAACGGTTCAGTTAAGCGCACCGGCACGGTGACCATAGGGAAGGACATATTCACCATAACCCAGGACGGACAGCCTTGACGCTTTGTTGGTCGGCTTCAACGGCTCCCACCCTTCGTCGGGACCTCCAGCCCTAAAAGAGGCGCGTGCTGCTGAGCGCCGTATATGTCGGTGTCCCCTGGAGCGCCGGAAATTACCGGCCTCACCATCGTGCACTTAACCGCGGATGCAGGGTCGAAGTACACGAGAGCTATGATATCCTCAACTCCGATGCCGTAGATCCGCGCGAAGAGCTTCCTGTCGAAATAATTGATTTCCTTAAGGAACGTGTAATCCTCCTTGTTCTTGAACAGGATATCGACCGTCAGCTCATAAGGTCCGGCATTCTTGCTGCGGATCACTGCCGCCAGGTCGGTCAGAGGCGCCGTTTTCATCATCCCACCTCGTAAATGCTGATGGGAAACAGACTCTTGGGATCGTCTACTTCCATCAGGTGGTAGATATTGAATTCATAGACCGGTCCGCAGGAAATATCCGAGGGACTGTAGAGCAGCGCCAGGTTTCCCGCGGTGGATATGCGTCCGGGGTAGCCGTAGTGCAGCAGCGTGCTGCGCAAAAACGAGCACACCGTGTTCGCCTCCTCCTGGTCCCGGGCGATCACCTCCATTACCAGTCCAAGTTCATGCGAAAGGTTCTTTAGAGGCTCCAGCGCGCCCATTACCCCGTCTTTGCCGTAGACATGGAAAAGCAGGGTCCCTGCAAATCCCAGGTCGTTACGAACCCGTTCCCTGACTGAATCCAGAACGGAATCGATCTTCCCAATCAATATGGGATCGCGAATGCCCGCTATGGAGATAGTGCGGTATCCCGTGCTCTTTACCCCTTCCAGCTTCACCGTGTAGGGTTTCGCGGCAATAAAACCGGTTCCCGATACGCGCGTGCGGCCGCCTTCAAGGGTCGTGAATTGCGTTTCCCTCAGATCGAGCGTCCCGCCCGGACCGGGCAGCCGGTAGGGGTCGGTTTTTTCATAAAGGGTGTGAGCCGCCGTCGATAATGCGGTAAATTGCCTTTGGGGATTGAGTGATTCCAGCTCGAAGCATTCCTCATAGAGGCTCCCCAGGACGCAATCGGAGCCGCTGCCCGGAGTTGCGGCAATGGCGGCGCATTCGAGGATCTTACCCATATGTACCGCAAGTCCCGGATCGAAGCATCTTCGCAGGGCCGGCGCGGCAAAGGGAACGGGATCGTAGCAGCGGCCGCACAGGATGACCCGGCAATCCATCTCCAGCGCCTCTATCAGGGGCTCGGCCCCCATCTGGGCTACGATGCGAACGCTTCTGCCGATCTCCTCTTCATCTATTTCCGGGGCCGGGTGGAGTGGCCGGAGTTTTCCCAGTCTCAGGGCTTTCGAGGCAGCTTCTCTGCTCACATCGGCATGGATAACCGCCATTCGAAAGGAGTAACCCCTGGACGCGGCTATCTCCCGGATTATGGCTTCGTTCCATTCCACGTGTTCCCGCGCGCCGCACCCGCCCGCGGTCCCGATAATGCACGGAACGGATAATTCCAGCGCCGCCGCCAGCATGAATTCCAGGTCGCGTTTCACCGCCGCCCGGCTCGTAAAGGACTTTCCCGCTCCAAGATAGTACGGTCCCGGGTCCGTGCTGCCGGCATCGACCGCGATGCAGTCGGGTCTTCTCGCCACGCCTGCCTTAAAAGATTGTTCCGGGAAGCCGTAGCCGAGAATCGCCGTGGGTGACAATACTTTGTAACCGGCCTCTCTCATGACTCTGTCTCCGCTTTCTGCGTGACAACTCCGTCCCGGAGGAGGCGCGCGATCTCGAGGTCGCTGTATTCCGCAATTTCCCTCAGGACTGCCGTGGTATGTTCGCCCAAAAGAGGCGGCGATCGGTATGGCCCTTCCCCCTCCTTCGACATTCCGATGGGATTTCCGACCGCCTGGAAGGTGAGGCCGATCCCTTTGTGTTCGATATCGACGACCATATGCAACGCCTTGGTGATCTCGTCTTCGAGCGCCGCCTTCAGGTCGTTTATGGGAGCGCAGGGCACGCCCTTTTCGTCGAGGATTGCGAGCCACTCCCGGCTTGTTTTCGTCGCAAAAATCCCGTTTAGAATCTCCAGGAGTTTATCCCGGTTCCTGTTGCGGACGTCGAGGGTGTCGAACCTGGGATCGCTTGCGATTGCATCGCTCTGAAGCGCGGCGCAAAGCGCGCTCCAGAACTTCGGTAGGTGCGCGTCGATAACGATGTGGCCGTCCCTGGTTTCAACCGCGTTATAAGGCATCAGCGACCGATGGCCGGACCCCACCGGACCGGGCGTTTCACCGGAATAGAGGTGCAGGGCCGCTTCATAGCTGAGCAGGGAAATCATGGTGCTGAAAAGCGGAACCTCCAGCCTGCGGCCCTTCCCTGTTCGAGCACGCTCGTGGAGCGCCGCCAGTATTCCGGTCGCCGCATAGATGCCGGCAACGTGGTCGGATATGGAAACACCCATCCTCATGGGAGGCCCGCCGGGCACGCCTGTCAGGCTCATTCCGCCTCCCCTGGCCTGCATCATCAAATCAAAAGAGGGCTTGAAGCGGTCCGGCGTTTCCGAGCCGTAGCCGTTGATGGAACACGAAATAATCCGAGGGTTATATTGGACCAGGACCTGGTGATCGATCTCGAGTTGTTCGAGGACTCCGAACCGCAAATTGTCTATTACAATATCGGATTTCCTGACCAGGTCATAGAAGACGCGGCGCCCCTCTTTTACAGCGAGGTCGATTACAACGCTCCGCTTGTTTCTGTTCAGGGCCATGAAATAAATGCTTTCGCCCTTGTAGAAATGAGGCGGAGTCCTCCGGGCGCTGTCGCCTCCCGCGGGCGATTCCACCTTGATGACCTCGGCGCCCAGGTCTCCCAGGATCATAGCGGCGTAGGGGCCCGCCAGAACCTGTCCCAATTCCAGTACGCGTATATCGGAAAGGCAGTCGCTCATCCCTGTTTTTCCTCGAACAAATAAGCTGATCCACAACTGGTAGAATACTACTTCCGTACGTTAATTAAAAATGAAATACCCCTCTTTCTCGCCCTTCTGATAAAGTGTCGAGGCACAGCAAAAGGAACATTCCAAAATGAAAAGTCATGAAGTGCTGATAATTGGAGGGGGGCTGGCGGGGCTCATGGCTGCCATCAACGCTTCGGGCAGTGCCGATGTGGCGGTCTTGAGCAAGGTCTATCCCACCCGTTCCCACAGCGGGGCGGCTCAGGGCGGCTTCAATGCCGTCCTCCATCAGGCTGACTCCATCGAAGCGCGCGTTTTCGATACCGTCAAGGGAAGCGATTACCTCGGGGACCAGGATGCCATCGAGGTGCTTTGTTCCGACGGGCCGCAGATGATTTATGAACTCGAAAAAATGGGGGCTCTCTGGACCCGTGCGCCGGACGGCGCAATAGCGTAGCGCTCGCTCGGCGGGGCCGGTTTCCCACGCGCAGGGATCCGGAGGATGCCCAAGGCGCAGCGCATGCGGTAGAAACGCCGGTTTCCCACGCGCAGGGATCCGGAGCTTGTCCCCCCTTTGGCAAAGGGGGGCAGGGGGGATTTAGAGTTCAGTTATAAGGGGGATTTACAGTTCAGTTATAAAATAGAGGAAAATTCCTTTAAGTTCCATGCTTCCTGCCGGCACACGCATCACGTAATAGACCTGGTGCTGGACCTTGCGGCCCGCAACAGCATCAGCCCTGACGAGGTCGCGCGCCTGGTTGTCGGGACATACCGGACGGCCCTTGATATTGCGGGCAACCCTGAGCCCCAATCGGCCTTTGCGGCCAAGTTTAGTCTTCCCTTCTGCGCGGCCCTCGCTCTTGTAAAGGGAAGTTGCGGGCTGGAAGATTTTTTAGAGGACTCTCTTTGTGATTCCGAAATTCGACGCTTGGCGGGACGAGTCCATCTCGAGATTGACGATGAATCGGAGTCGCTTCACCCCGTCAAATGGGGCGCCCGGGTCGAGGTAGTCACCGTGACAGGCAAGAGCTATTCCGCGAGAGCCGATTTTCCCAGGGGCGACCCCGAAAATCCGCTTGACGATCAAGAACTGATAGCCAAGTTTTGCCGACTGGCGGGCTACTCCCGGAGCGAGGAGAAGGTCGAGACACTGCTCCAGGCAGCCCTCCATCTGGAGGACCTGCAGGATATCGCGAACTTGTTTCCTTAGACAAGGCCTGCTCTATTCTCCCGTCAAAAGCATTCCGATCAGGCTGTTGAAAAAGGCTGTTTAGGTGGGAGCGGGAGCGGGAAAAAGGGAAAACAGCGTCATCCCGGCGAACGGTGATGGCCCCCGGGCCACAATGAACAATGAAACACGGGACTCCCCTAACCGTCATCCCGGCGAAAGCCGGGACCCATTTTAGATTTTGCGCAGATTGTAGCGAAGTGATTTGGCGTGTAAATTTCAAATATCTTTGGCTAGGCATTAAGAGAGGAAATGAATGAAGATAATCTTGAAGAGTTCCCTGACCTTGGCGATCATAATGCTATCCGTTACGCTGTTGTCGTCGGCCTCCGGCGCCGGCGCAGAATACCTCTTCGACGCACTGAAACGGCCCCCCTATCTCAAATCATGGAGCGCCATGTTTAAGGGCGAAAAAAGTGTTCCTGCCTGGCTTTCCAATTATCCGAAGACCGGCGATGGACCCACCAGCCCCTGCAAGCCGTTGAGGATAGACGGCGCCGAGTACAAGATACATACCGTCTGTAAGACTCATGATTGTGGAAATAATATATTCGTAGTAGCCTTCGCCCCGGAAGGCCTGCAGGCCTGGGGTTTTCTGCTGACCGACTCCGACTCAAAGCGTTATTTTGGCAACCCGGATGAAAAACTGAAAGACGCACTTGTTCAAGCAGATTGCGAATGAATTGAGTCGCGGGATCGTGTCGAAATGATTTAGGGCTTGTCCGTAAAGAAACTTGTTAGAGTACCCCGCCGAGCCCGGAGAAAGTAGACACGTTTCTCTGTGCCTTGGCGTCCGCTTACATAATGATTTGGAAACAGAAAGAATTTCGGTGTCTCATTTTCTTACGCACAAGGAGAGACATGTTGACTTCGCAGAGGCTTCTTGCACTTAGCTTTCACCCTCGCTACTTAGACCGGCATGATCAACGACAAGTTCACCGGCAGGGCGCCTTGCGCGCCCTGTCCGGTGCAATGGTTGGTTGGGCTTGTCAGGCAACACAACTACCTAAGCCGGGGATTCCCAACCACACCATATTTCTCGCACCGCACTCGGGAGGGAGGAGTTCCAGGCCACAAGCAAGATGGCCGGGCCATTTGTTGTGGAATGACTACGGCTTGTAATCGGTCATCCCTGGCCCAGTCTTGTCGTAGACGTTAAAGAACTCGTCCGGCATGATCGTGGCCACGCCGTTTTCCGGCTTTTCGATCAAATCCTTCTCCAGCATCTTCACCCGGAATTTCCAGCCCGGCGGGAGCTTCTTGAAGTTCCTCCCCCCTGCGGCAACGAATTCCTTGTAGGTGTAGTGCGGTTTGAGCCCCTGCTGGAACCCCTTCATGACCCAGGTGTTCCCCTCCGCATCGTCAAGAAGCAACACGGTGGTGCCCTTGGTCCAACCCAACCCGCTCTTCCGCGCGATGGTCATGGGCTTGTAGGGCGTACTTTCTCCGACGCCGCCGGCGTTGTCGCCCATGTTCAGCTGGGCGACCCAGGTGGCTGGTATGCCGTTGAAGTTCCTTTCCACACCGGTATCAATTTCGGTCCAATCGGGCAGCCAGAGTTTCGGGCCGTTCAATGACGCGCCAAGGACGCCGTATTCCTTTTTCATCTTGTCGAAATCGAGCGCCTTGACCAGCTTTTGCGGGGCGGTGTCTCTCGACGCGGGGATCCCCTTGGATGTGAACATGGTGTTGTAGCACTCAGCGACCCGCTTTCCCGTCTTCGCCTCGCGGTGGGCGAGGAAGATCTCGATGAACCGCACCTGATGCAGGTTGTCTACGCGCTTATATGTGGCGCCGACGCCGTCGGCAAGCATCTTGGGTTCCGCAGAGGATGTTTCCTGGGCGAAGGACACCGCCACAGTTGCCGCCACGAGGACAGCCATCAGC
>Ga0364919_10122_pt1 | contig 39254 bp, 35 predicted proteins | sample SorcelJu500001C7_2_FD_206953 | JGI IMG/M metagenome (GOLD analysis project Ga0364919, IMG submission 206953) | Enriched cells from Trout Bog Lake Hypolimnion, Wisconsin, USA - BchlTB.June20.5000.01.C7 | ecosystem: Environmental > Aquatic > Freshwater > Lake > Hypolimnion/Profundal zone | place... | reverse complement strand
GCCGAGGCCCATGGATGCCGCCTGCTCCTTGAGATTGGTAAACTGCCCGCCCGGCATTTCGTGCAGGTAAACCTCGGCGCTTCCGCTGTGCGGGGCGGTGTCGAACGGCACGTAAAAATCCCGAACCTGCTCCCAGTAATCGGCGTAGGCGTTAAGCGCCCCCAGGTCGAGGCCGGTGTCGCGCGGCGTATGCTGGAGCGCCGCGACGGTTGAGTTCATGTTTGGCTGACTGGTCGAGCCCGACATCGACGCAATGGCAAGATCCACGACATCCACGCCCGCCTCACTGGCCTTGAGCACGGAAGCGGCATTCACTCCGCTGGTGTCGTGCGTGTGGAAATGAATCGGGATCCCGATCTCCTGTTTCAGCGCCTTCACCAGCGTGTGCGCCGCGTACGGCTTGCACAAGCCGGCCATGTCCTTGATCGCGAGAAAGTGGGCGCCCATTCGCTCCAGTTCGCGCGCCATTGAGATGTAATATTTGAGCGAATACTTTGTCCGTTTCGGATCCAGAATGTCGCCCGTGTAGCAAATCGCCCCTTCGCAGACGGCATGAGTTTCACGCACCGCCTCCATCGCTACTTTCAGGTTTGGCAGGTAATTCAGGGAATCAAAGATCCGGAAAATATCGATCCCGCTTTTCGCCGCGTGCTTTACAAATCCCGCGACGACACCGGACGGGTAATTGGAATAGCCAACGGCATTTGAACCGCGGAAAAGCATTTGAAAACAGATGTTCGGAATTTTTTCGCGCAGCGCGCGCAACCGGAGCCACGGGTCTTCGTTGAGAAACCGCATCGCCGTGTCGAAAGTGGCGCCACCCCACATTTCCAGGCTGAACAGTTCCGGAGTGCGCCGCGCCACCGCTTCCGCAACCTCAAGCATGTCGTAGGTCCGCAACCTCGTTGCAAGCAGGGACTGATGGGCGTCGCGGAAGGTGGTATCGGTGATGAGCTGCCGTTTCTGTTTCAGCGTCCACTGAGCAAATTTTTCCGGACCGAGTTCGAGGAGCAACTGCCGGGTTCCACGCGGGGGTGCCACCTCAAGGTCGCAGGGCGGGATGGGAGCGGCCTGGAGCGGTGCGTCCAGCGTATGCCCCTTCGCGTGCGGGTTGCCGTTTACGATGACATTGCCAAGGTAAGTCAGAAGCTTCGTGGCGCGATCGCGGCGTCCCTGGAACACGAAAAGCTGCGGAGTCGTATCGATCAGCGTGGTGGTCGCTTTTCCGGATCTGAACACTTCGTTATCGATGACATTTTCCAGGAATGGGATGTTGGTTTTCAGTCCACGGATCCGGAACTCGCGCAGCGCGCGATCCATTCGCTTCAGAGCAGTTTGAAAGGTCGGGCCCGAGGCGGTGACCTTCACCAGCAGCGAATCATAAAAAGGCATGATAACACTGCCCGAGTCGCCCATGCCTCCGTCGAGCCGGATGCCGAACCCGGCCGCCGAACGGTAGTTGAGGATTTTGCCGTAGTTCGGCATGAATTTATTGTCGGGATCTTCGGTGGTAATGCGGCATTGCACGGCATATCCAACGCGCGGGACATCCTCCTGTTTGGGCAGGTCGAGTTCGCGTCCGTGCAGTGAAGCACCGGCGGCGACAAGGATTTGAGCCTGCACCAGGTCAATGCCGGTGATGACTTCCGTGACGGTATGCTCCACCTGGATGCGCGGGTTCATTTCAATGAAGAACCACTCGTTCCGGTCAAGGTCGTAAAGGAACTCGATGGTGCCGGCATTGTTGTAACCGACCTCCTTCGCCATGCGTGCGGCGGCCTCGCATAACTCAATCCGCGTTTTTTCGTCAAGCGCAACGGAAGGGGCGATCTCAATGACTTTCTGATGCCGTCGCTGCACCGAGCAGTCGCGTTCGTGCAGGTGAAGAACGTTGCCGTGATTGTCGCCCAGGATCTGAACCTCGATATGCTTGGCGCGCGGGATGTATTTTTCCAGGAATACCGCAGGGTTGCCGAATGCGCGTTCCGCCTCGCCCTGTGCTTCGTCCAGCAGAGAGGCAAGATCCGCCGGATTTACCACCACGCGCATGCCGCGTCCGCCGCCGCCGAATGCCGCCTTGATGATCAGCGGGAACCCGATGGTTTTGGCGGCTTTGAGCGCCACTTTCCTGTCTTCAATCGGATCTTCCGTACCGGGCAAAGTCGGGACCTTTAACTTTAACGCAACGGCGCGGGCCGCCACCTTGTCACCCATCAGCTCAAGCAATTCCGGGCGAGGTCCGATAAAGGTGATGCCTGCGTCCTTGCAAGCCTGTGCAAAACGAGCGTTCTCGGAGAGGAATCCGTATCCGGGGTGGATCATGTCGATTCCCCTGGCTTTTGCCAGCGCGACAATCCCCTCGATATCGAGATAGGCCGCCACCGGGCCTTTGTCTTCGCCGATCAGATAAGCTTCGTCCGCCTTGAACCGGTGAACCGAATGCTTGTCCTCCTTTGAATAGACCGCCACGGTGCGCATCCCGAGTTCCGTGGCGGCACGAAATGCGCGGATTGCGATTTCACTGCGGTTGGCAACTAGCAACTTTTTGCCAGCAACTCCCGTGAAGGCGGCGGATTTTGAGTTTGCAGTTTTGGATGGGCGAGAAGTGGAACTCATAGATCGAGATTTATATAAATCCTCTACTGATGAATGGTAAAGGGAGTTTTTTACTTCTAGTTGCGCAATCTGCCGAATCGCGGCATATTCCCGCCTCTTTGTGAACCAGCAACCAACCCTTACCATCAACGAAATTTACCCGTCCATCCAGGGCGAAAGCTCCTGGGCCGGGTTGCGCTGCGTTTTTATCCGGCTCACCGGATGCGACTTGCGCTGCAGCTACTGCGACACGGCTTATGCCTTTTATGAGGGAAAAAAACGGACGGTTGCCGAGGTGCTGGAGGAAGTGCTGGCGTTCGACTGTCCGCTGGCCGAGATCACCGGCGGCGAACCGTTATTGCAAAAAAATGTACTGGGCCTGATGACCATGCTTTGTGATGCGGAAAAAACCGTGCTCCTCGAAACCGGCGGTGCGCACGATATTTCACCGATCGATCCGAGAGTTCATCGCATCATGGATTTGAAAACGCCGTCGAGCGGGGAATGCGCACGCAATCTCTACGGCAACATTAATTTCCTCACGCAACGCGACGAGGTGAAATTCGTCATCGGTTCGCGCGAAGACTACGAGTGGGCCCGCGAAAAGACCCGAAAATTCTCACTGCCCACGCGCTGCCAATCTGTCCTGTTTTCCCCGGTCTTCGGGGCCATCCAGCCGGTGGAGATCGTAAACTGGATTCTCGAGGACAAACTGGAAGTGCGTTTCCAGTTGCAGATGCACAAGTTCATCTGGGAACCAGCTGCGCGCGGGGTTTGACCCCCATGCAAATGACTGCCCGCGAAACACGCGAATGAACGAAAAATGAAGAATATCCACAAGAGGGGAACTGACACGGTATTTTCCAGTCATCTGGTTTGTAACCTCTTTACTTTCGCGTCCTTTGGCGTGTTTCGCGGGCTCAACTTCTTTTCTCGGGTTTATCTCAAATCCTCTCATTTTTCGCGTTAATTAGCGTGTTTCGCGAACCGTAATCTGAATAAATACCGTTTCACCAACCCATTTTTCCAATGAAAGTACGATTGACCAGAGATTTTAGTTTTGAGTCGGCCCACATGCTTCCCCATGTCCCGGTCGGGCATAAATGTGGACGGATGCACGGACACAGTTTCCGCGTGGAAATTTCAGTCGAGGGAGAAGTGGATGTCAAAATGGGATGGCTCTACGACCATGCTAAAATTGGCGACGCAACCAGGGAGGTCATCGAGCAGCTCGACCACCGTTACCTGAACGACATCGAGGGCCTGGAAAATCCGACCTTTGAAAATCTCTCCGTCTGGATCTGGAAAAAATTGGCCCCCAAATGCCCCGGACTTTGCGAGGTGGTCGTCCATGAAACGGCCTCTGTCAGTTGCAGTTATCGGGGCGAGTAACAAGAAGTGAAGTTTTAAGCTTTAAGTTTTAAGTGTTAAGAAGCTGAAAGCTTCGCTCCTTCTTACTTAAAACTGAACACATAAAACTTAAAACTAATTCCGTTCGATTTGAATAATCTTAAGATTCCTTAAGATTCCGGGTTGCAAATGCAGTCGCATCCGGTACGTTTCCGTCCGTTTATGAAATGGCCAACCCTTCTATTGATTTGCGGAACCGCTCTTGTCTTTAATGCCTGCCAGCAGCACAAGGTGGAGGCTGGAAAAGCGGGTGAGACAAAAAACAATTCCGCGGGCGGCGAGACAAAGCCGTAGCACGCCTGTTTTCCTTTCCGCGCCTGGCTCCCGTCAGCATCCCCCGCCGCAGGACGTCGCGTGGGAATTAAATAAACTCCCTGTTAAGCGCTTTCCAAAACGATGTTCCCGTATTGGGTGGTATCACCGGTCCGGATCAAGCCGATTGCGAACGGGATGCGCTTCTTGAACTCAACATGCGGCTCATGCGTCAATTCGATCCCTCGCAGCGCCCCTGCGAAAGCGGTGCGCGTTTTGGCGGGGTTGGCTTTTAAAAACTCCTGCGCCATCCAGGCCTTGCCGATCTGGAAATTCGGGCAGATCGCCTTCAATACGTCGAGTACACTTGGAATATCGTCCACAAGCGAGATGTCCACCGTTTCAATCATCGGCCAGAACGGGAATCCCCGGTCGGAAATGACAACCGTGTTGGTGTGACGCACGCGACTGAGTAGTGAATTGATTTGTGGGTTGAGAATACCGGTCTTAATCATGGAATTAATTTGAAGGTTGAGTTTAAAATCCTCGCAAATCCGTACTACTGCGACGCTTCAAGCCCGGCGCGGGGGTGCGCTTGAGAACGAGATATTCGATGCCCAGTTTTTCGCAGTACTCACGCTTGCCCCCCTTGTCTCCGTCTTCATTGACGGCATAAATATCGGGCTTGAGCCGTTTGATTTCAGGGTCCGCATCCAGCCACCCCTCACCGCTTGAGATCAACGCCTGTTTAACATATTTGATGGAGCCGACCACATATCGACGTTCAATCTCGGAAAGGAGCGGATGCCCTTCGCCCTTGAGCAGCCGGATGTTTGCGTCATGTCCGATGATAATATAAAGATTGCCGTATTCGCAAAGCTCCTCCGCAAATCGAATGTGACCCGTGTGGAACCAATCATAACAACCCGTGGCGACCACCTTTTTCCGACCGGGCCGGGACGGCATGGGCGGCGGTTCCGGGAACCCTGCCATTTGTGAAGCCGGCAGGAGACGGTAATCGATGGCACGCTCTCGGCAATAAGCGAGGCGCGCGGCATTACTCCCAGATTCCTCATCGACCCAAACCTGCGGGTTGAATTCATCCAAATGTGGAAGCGTATTGACGTCCTCAGAAGCATCCAGCGAAATGACCCGGCTTACGTAACGCACGGCGTTCAAGAAATAGAGCCGCTCGGCCATCGGTAATTTTGGAGCTTTACCCGTTTGCGCCTGCAATGTTTCATCCGGCCAAAGCAGCACAGTTAATTCGCCAAACTTTGCGGCTTCCTCAAGAAAACGCAGGTGGCGTGAGCGGATGTCATCGAAACCGCCGGAAACGACGATTTGTTTTTGCACACTCATGATTAGGCAACGCGAACATTCACCTTGAACGCACCGGGAACAGCTTCGTTGGAAACCACCATCAGATAACCCCCTCCGCAGCCTGAATACATCGCGCCGTCATAGCGCTGCTGGTAAGCTTTAAGCAAAGCCATAAGATCCACTTTGATAAGCGGATGCCGGACGACTTGCGGCAGAATCGTTTCCCAACATTTCATGGTCAAATTGAGCGACGCGCCAAGCGCTTTGATGTCCGTGCGGCGAATCGCCTCGAAGCAATCATTGCCCGACTGACCAAGCCGCGTGATCCACTTGGGATCGAGATTTTTTTCACCGAGCGGCGAGTAGCCGGGAGGGCGCGGTTCGACCGGTAGGATGTGCAGAACCTTTCCAAGCCAGCGGGCGACGCGGGCGTTGTTCAGGGACTCGATATGCGTAGGAAATACCCCGCCGTTCGCGGCGAAGTCGTAGTCGAGCCGGTTGACACCGGGATAGATCAACCCGATCATGTCCTGCGAACCGCTCGGCTCGGACTTGCCGTTGTTTTCTTCGGCGTAAAGTTCGCGAACAAGTTCCTCAGGAGGACGGTTCGGCAGCCGTCCCTTCCATAACTTTGAGGCAATGGCACGCGTACCGCTTGCAATGCCGGAGCGGTCCATTGGACGAAAATCCGGCTCGATCTGCACGACAACCATCGAGCCGGGAGGCTTCGGATTATGTCTGGAAACAAACGGTTGATCAATCCAGCCTCCCGCCAGCTGCAGGCGATTGGGGATGGCCCCCAACGCTCGCAGGACAGGATCTAACTTTGGCCTAACCGATGCCAACGCGGTGCCCCTGGTTGCGCTTGTCGTATTGGACCTTAATCCATTTGTAGGTGGCAGCCAGCCCCTTATCGAGAGTCGTGTTCGGCTCCCATTTGAGGACTTTCTTGATGAAGGTATTGTCGGAATTACGACCGGCCACACCCTGCGGCGCCGTCATGTCGTAAGAGCGCTTCACTTTGACCTTTGCAATTTTTTCAACCTTGCTGACGAGCGTGTTGATGGAAACCATCTCGCTCGAACCGAGGTTGATCGGCGTGGCGATGAGATCGTCGCAATGCGTAATCATGTCGATGCCTTTTACGCAGTCATCAATATACATGAAGCTGCGTGTCTGCTCACCGCTGCCCCAGATGTTCATCCGAAGATCATTCTTGTCGATGCATTCAATGATTTTGCGGCACATGGCGGCCGGCGCTTTCTCACGTCCACCATCCCAGGTGCCGTTCGGCCCATAGACATTGTGGAAACGGGCGATAAAGGTTTTCATGCCGCGCTCATGCCAGTATTCCTGGCAAAACTGCTCGGAGATCAGTTTCTCCCAACCGTAGCCGCGCTCCGCCATCGCAGGATAGGCGTCAGTTTCCTTTAAGGCGCGGACATTTGGATCTTTCTGAAGGTCCGTGTTATACGCACAGGCGGAGCTGGAGTAAAAATAACGCCGCGTGCCGGCTTTGTAAGCAGCCTCGACCATGTGCGTATTGATGAGAATCGAGCGCAGGCACTCGACCCGGAAACGCTCGATGAATCCCATGCCGCCCATGTCGGCAGCCAGGTTGTAAACCTCGACCGCGCCTTCGCAAACACGCTTGCAATTGTCTTCATTGCTGACGTCAAGACAGAGATTCTCGGCGCCCGGCACGTGCAGATACCACTCGTAAAGCGGCTTCTTGTCCACGGCACGAATCCGGGTGAAACCCTTTTTCGTAAAGTATTGCGCGAGGTTGCCCCCGATAAAACCGCCCGCGCCGGTAATGACGATCAAATCATTCTTCTTCAGCGGGACATCTTTTTCTACGACTCGTTTCTGTTCTTGCATAAATTGGTTTGTTGGTTGCGCTGCACTTATTGGGGTGAAGACTCGCCGGTCATCGGCGTCTCAGTTTCATCGCAAAAAACGATACCTCCCACAAGAACCGTCTGTAAACACTTTAGTTCGCGCTTACGCCGTGTTGATTCAGGATTGAGCCCGCGAAATACGCTAAAAGACGCGAAAGAAAAGTGCCTGCAAACCAAGATGATTGGAAAATATCTTGCAGTTCCCCTCTTCTAATAATTTCTCTTTTTTCGTTTGTTTCGCGTGTTTAGCGGGCCAATTTTCGGATTTCAATGTGAATGTGGCTTCACAGTTGCGCATTGCATTGATCCGCATTCGAATCTAGTAGTAACCCCATGTCCCGCAGAGCCAGCTTTAACATTCACCCCGTCTGGATCGCCGCGATTTTCGTCCTGGTCGCCGCCGCAATTGCGGGCGGATATTTTCTGGTGGGACGAGTCAACGATCCGTATCGCACCCTGTCGCCGTTGAGCGTTTCCGCTTATCTCGAAAACTCCAACAGCCTTCGGGGCAATTCCTACAAGGTCACTGGCACGGTGTTTAATTCCCTGGCATGGTCGCCTTCGGTCGGACGTTTGTTTTCCATCGAGGTCGAATCCGAAAATGGCGGCACCGACGTCCTCCCGCTTCTGGTTCCCGCCGAGTTCAATCATCTGAACATCCAGAAAGGACAACGGTTCACGTTTAAAATTGAGGTGGATGCAAAAGGAATTCTCAAGGCTGCGGGATTAAAAAAAGTATGAAATTTCTCCTCTGCTTTTTAATGCTGTGCGCCATCTCCCGCCTGGGCGCGCAAGTGCCCGATGCGCCTGCTTCTCAACCGGCCGCCAATCCCCAGTCGGCCGCCCCTGCCAACAATTCAGCCCCCGCCCCTGCCGGCAACGCATCCGGCGGCAAACAGCCCGGTGGCACGTTTCTGGGCAAGGATGTTCCATTTTTCAATCCGGGCACGGAAATTTTCGAGTGGGACGGCAAGCACTGGAACATCAATGATAACCGCATCTTCCAAGCGCGATTTGAAAAGTACCTGAATGCGCCCGAGGAAACCACCGAACAGGACAAACAATACCAGGAAGTCATCCAGACGATTCTCGACAAGCTGTCGCCGAAATCGATCAGCACAAAGAATATCGACGATGCGTTCCGTCTTCTCCCCAAGGCGTCGAGCTTCGAAATCGACGCGCGGTTGTGCGACTCGATTGCGGACGCCGTTTACAGCGCCTGGCGATCCCAGGATGCCAGTCAGCGCCTTGAGCAGGCCAACGATGCCCTTGAACAGGAGCGGAAACAAAACGAGTGGAATGCAAAGATTGCGTCGCAATCGATGAAGTTGAACACTCCTGGGAGCAAAAATGCAACGGTTGCGGCGGAATGGGCGAAAGAGCAGGACATGAGGCGCGACATGGAAATGCATCCCTATGTCACCCGATTGGCCGAGATTCTCGCCCTGATCAAAGCCAACCAGGCAAAAAGGACACTCTCCGAGCTGCAATCTAAAGTCGAGTTCCAGGCTCTGATCGTTCAGCTTTTCATGCAACGCCGTTTCCAGCATGTGCTGATGGCAACCCGTTTTTACCGCGCCGTATTCACCGACGGCGACACCAAACTGCGGGTTGAAAAGAACGCCAAGGATTTTTTTGCGAACACGACCGGCATGCCGCCCACCGTTGGCACGCTTGATTCGCTGGCGAACGAAGCGGTTCGGGACGTGCGCGAAGGCGTGCAGTCCTATCTGTTTCTACTGGAGAAAAACGAGCTGGAAAGCGCCACCAAACGGCTTGGCGAGGCGTTTATCGTCGGGGAATACATGCCGGAAATTCGCACCCTGCCGCGTGACAAAAAACGTCAGGCGCTCGAGTTTGCCCAGAAGTCCAACCGCCTTATTTCCGCGCTCGATGTGCGCGACTACACGCTCGCGGATTCGCTCGTGAAAGATCTGGAAAGGATCGCCAAGGATTTTGACAGTTCGCAGCCGCGCGCCGCCATCGAGACCGCGAAGACCGTCAGCGCCATGCATCTCGCCAAGGCGAAAAATGCGGCGGTCAGCGGCGACCGCGCCACGCTGGAAACCGAGCTTCGCGCCGCCACTGAACTCTGGCCGCGCAACCCGGCGCTGGCCGAAGTCTCGGGCCTGATTTTTTCACAGGCCGACGTCCAGCAGCAGGCGATCACCGATCTCAAGCAACTGCTCAGCCAGCACAATTACCGTCAGATTTATGACGATAAACTGCGGTTCATTGCCGCCAGCGCCCTTTATCCGGAACTCCAGAATCAGCTCAAAACCGTGCTCGATACCATGCAAACGATCGAGGGCACCATCGTCCGTTGCAATGAGATCGCCAAACGCGGCGACTATTGCGGGGCGTGGGAAAGCGCCGAAAGCACCTTTAAACAATTTCCGGACGACACCAAGCTGAACCAGCTCCGTGCCAATCTGACCACCCAGGCCGCTGAGTTCGTCCACTGCCTCCGCACCGCCCAGCAACTTGAGGAAAAGGGTCAGACCGGCTCAAGCCTCGCCTGGTATCTCAAGGCTCAAAAAATCTATCCGCCCAGCGAGTTCGGCAAGGATGGCGTCAACCGCCTGGTCGGACAGATCGTCCCTGAATCGTTGTAGAGGCAGCCTACTCTCACCCGCCTGTCAAAAACTCAACGCGCACAGCGACCAATATGGGCAACGCGCCATTGCTGCCAGTTCCTGGTGCCGACCGCGCAGCACCCCAATTTGAATTCAACCTGGATTCCAACTTCTGTTTTCGGGTTTAATCACACCCCGCGCTTTGAAGACTGTTTGATTTTTTGGGATTCATACGCAATTTTAAGGTTATGAAAACGATTCGTCTTCTTATCACCATGGCTGCGCTCGGTTTTCTAGCCGGGTGTGCAACCCTCAACCAGAATGATCAGGCCTTGCTACAGCAGCACCACGTTTCCCCGGCGCTTTACAGCAGGATGGTCCACGATGATCCTCTTGCGTTGTCCGACATTATCGAACTTACGCAACGGCAAGTTCCGCCGGATTTTATTATTAATTACCTTTCTTCCACCGGCGTCGCCTACCGGTTGTCAGCACGCGACGTGTCCAATCTGAGAAATGCAGGGGTCAGCAAACGGGTCATCGATTACCTGCTCTCTACACCGCCGAGGTACACCCGCTACTATTCTCCGAATTACTATTACGGTCCAGGCTACTACGGGTACGGGCTTGGATACTATGGGTACGGGCCGGGTTATTACGCCTACCCACGCGTCTATTTCGGCTATGGCGGTGGATACTACGGCGGCGGCGGTTATTACCGCCACTGGCATTAGTTTTTCGGGTTGGCGCCGGTGTGGCACTCGGCACATGAGAAATCCGAATACTCGGAATCGATGTGCACGAAATCGTAGCCGGCTGCATTGAGCTTGGTCATCTGCTCGTTGTCACCCTGCGCCAGAATCAAGTGGCAGGCCTTGCAGTCGGCTTTGATCATGGCCGTCGCACCGGTTGCCTTGCTGTCAACGGCCTTGTGTTTGCCGTCGTGGCACCGGAAACATCCATCCCATTCCTTGTGGCTGAGGTGATCCGGATAGGAACGCCAGTCGGCCTTCATTTCCGGGAAGAAATTGTTTTTATAGATCGATTGTGTTTCGGCGACAATGGAATTGATCTTCGGATTATTGGCGTAGGTTTTCCGCAGGGCTTCATCGATTTTTTTCAGCGCTTCCGGCTGTGTGCTGTAAGACTGCACGAGCGCATCGACCACCTTGGATTTCAGCCATGGGACCTTGGGATCCAGACGCCCGCTCTCCAGCGAAATATCCACAGCTTCGTTGGGCGAGAGGAAATTATGCGAGGGGCGATTGTGGCAGTCGAGGCAATCCATGGTCCGTTTCTGGAGCTTTGACAAGTCGCCCTTGAAGTCGGAGTTGACGTATTCGGTAACCACGCCGTTTGCATCGGTATGGCGCACCCAGGGAATGACGCGCTGCTGGTCGTCCACAGCAGCGTATTCGATTTTGTTGGCGATGTTCATGTGCCAGTGGATGCCGCCCACCGGGCCGCGAAGAGGATTGCCGCCGCCCACGTTGACCAGGAGGCGGACGCTGAACTGCGTGTTTTTTTCATCCGCAAGATAATGGTGAAACACACGCTCGTAACCGCCGGTGAATTTCTGGGGCCAGTGGCACTGTTCGCAGGTTTCCCGGGCGGGGCGCAGTTTGTCGAGCGTCACACGGATGGGACGTTTGAAATCATTGCGCACCACGTGATACAGCTGGCGCATGCCACTGATTTTGGTTTTGACGTAGGCGCCGGCGCCGCTGCCGACGTGACAGGCCACGCAATCGACGCGGGCATGCGGTGAATGTTGCGAAGTGATGAACTCGGGATCCATCGGGGTGTGGCATGACTTGCCGCAGAACTGCACCGATTCGGTAAAATGGTAGGTCTGGTAGCTGCCCACGGCGGTGATGAATAAAAAGATGACACTGCCCGTGATGAAAACTCCGAGAATTTTGCGGTCACGCGGACGGGAAAGATCGATTCTAACCGCCAGGGGCGGCAGCGCGCCGACCGTGGCTTTTTGCACCTGGCGACGCTGAATCCAGTAACCAAGCCCAATCAGCAGCAGCCCAAGAACCAGGAACATGGGCGCCACCGCATAGGCAAGAATGCCCATGTAAGGATTTCCGTGCTCGGCAAAGAAATCCAGGGTGAACAGGAGCAGAAAGGCGAAAAAACTGGCGACGGCAATGACCGCGCCGGTAAGGCTGATCCAGTTGCGGACGAGACTGCCTCGGGTGATGGGAGCTGGAGTTTGATTCATCTTAAAAAAAAGGTTACCCGGCCTGGAGGTTAGGGCTCCAGGCCGGGTTCATCATTTAACAACCAAACTATTTCTTGAAGGTGCGGATATAAGCCACGAGCGCCTTGATTTCGTCATCCGTCAGCTTGTCTTTGAAGGATTTCATCTTCTCTTTTCCGTTCTTGATAATTTCGATGGCCTGGGCATCGGTGAACTTGGCCTGAACGGAGGCGTCCTGATAATTTTCAACTCCGCTTTTTTTGCCCATGATCGTATTGCCGCTGCCGTCTTTTCCGTGGCAGGAGGCGCAGCTCTTTGACCAGATCTCGGCTGAGTCGGCGGCTGATGCAATGCGGACGGCCGCAAGAAGAGAGACGGTAACTAGTATGGTTTTGGTTTTTAGTGTCATAATGAGTTGTGGTTGACTGTTATGGTTGACTTGAAACGCTGTATCACAGCGATGCATTAGGTTAAGTTGCGTTTGTAAATCAGCAAAGCATTTCTATTAAATTTGTCAGCAGCCGCACTGGCAGCCGGTGTGACCGCCGGACTCACCCTCCGATTCGCTGCCGGTCTGCGCGACCAATTCACAAAGGGCGTCATAATAATCGTCCTTGGAGATCCCGAGGATCGTTGCACCGAAAGTTTCGGCGTCGTCGGGAGAGGCGAATTCTCCGTAATTGACCAGCACCAGCTGGTAGAGCACCAGTTTCGGAATTTCCTGGAGTTGCAGCCTGAAAACCGGATGGACAAAAATGGTGAATCCATCCTCCGGCTTGTCCCCTTTGGGCATCGGATGGGCAAATTCGCCCGGATCCAGCACCCCCTCGTCGAATGAAATCTCGCACGGGTAACGAACGCACTCGCGATCCTCAAGAATTTGAAGAAGCTCATGCCAGCCGATTCGCGGGCCGAATTTTGCGCGAATTTCAGCTCCCTTCGCAGCCACATGCTCATTCAGGGACTGCTTGGCATCTTCGGCTGTGAGTTGAACCGGCATAATGAAATTTTTCTATACCACCCCGAGGCGTCTGCTCTGGGTTTCGTTGGCTTTTGAAAGCCTGCCCTGTAAAATCGGAACGGACATCCGCAGAAAGATCGTATAACAGAGCAGCCCGAATGCCCAGATGCCAAAGCAGACCAGCGCTTCATTCAGCGTGGGGGTGTATTCGATAATCGCCCCGAGCGGGGTGGGAATGAAGCCGGGGATGACCAGGCCCATTCCTTTCTCGATCCAGATGCCGACGATGGCCATAACGCAGGTGACATTAAGCCATTTGAGGCTGCGGCTCAGCGGAAGGATCAGCAACACCATCGCCGTAAGGTTCAGCGCAATTGCCGTCCAGATCCATGGCACAAGCGCATGATACCCGTGCAGCCCGACAAAGAGATATTTGGCCGAGATGCCGTGCAGATTGCCGGAGTAAAATTCCTTGAAGACTTCACACACCAGAAGGAAGACATTGATCAGCATCGACACCTGTACGATGTTGCGCAAAATCATGAGCGCGCGATCCGTGATCATCAACCGCTCCGCCATTCGCGCGTGGACAATCTTGCTCATAGCCGGACTCTTCATCATTTTGCGCAGGGCATCCGCCGGCATGCGCAGAACCTGCGTCGGCGCTTCCGCGATGGCCGTGGCCATGCGCGGCGTTCCTGCGAGGGCGGATACTTCGCCAAATTGATCCCCCGGCCCTGAACTGCGGGTAATTCGCTGCCTGCCGCTCTCCTCACGCTTCACCACAACCCGTCCGCTCAGGACGAAATAGGCGTGCTTGTCCGTCTCATCCTGACGCAGAAAAGTATCGCCTGCTTCCACGTCCACCACCGTCAGGCCCGGCAGAATTTCACGCAGGATTTCGGGAGAAACGGCTTTTAATTCGGGCAGGTTTTCGGACAACAGATCGAGATCCGACAGCATCGCGGGACGGGAAGACGCGGGCTTGGAAGGGTCGGTGCCTCCTGAAATCTGGACACGGGCGTCACCCGGCCGGATCGCTGTGACACGACGAACGATCTGGATCGCCAGGATGATCAACGCCGGACCCGCCGTAAAGGCCGACGCCAGAAAACGCGGACCGACGATGGATGAGTTCCAAAAGGGGCGCCCGCCAAGCCCGACATAGAGGAATGCCGTGACGGTATGAATGGATACCGCCCAGAAGATGGCAATGAACACAAACGGGATGTAGAACCACTTTGTCGGCATCCGTTTTTGATAGCGGCAATAGAGCAGGTAGCCGCAAATGTACACATTGAGCACCAGGTAACCGTTGAGCACGATGACGTCCCAGCTCAGCATCGAGGCCGGGAAATTCAACTGACCGATGCCGGGAATGAGATGCCAGAAACGGTCGGGCCGGCCAAGGTCCACCGTCACAAACAAAAGGCACATGATGATCGCGGCTACCGCGAGCAATTCGCCGAAGATGACCAGGTCATGCAATTCCTCGTTGTCGTAGATATAGACCGGAATGACCATCATGACCGCCGCCGCCGCCACGCCGACGAGGAAGGTGAAGTTGGCGATGTAAACCCCCCAGGAAACCTCATCGCTCATCCCGGTGGTGATCAGACCGTAAGTAAATTGCTTGCAGTAGGCGTTGAGTCCGAGAAGACAAAACACCGTCAGGATCCCCATCCATCCATAATAACGCCAATCGCCGACAAAGGCGATCCGGATGCAACGTGAAAGAAAATGCAGATAATTGCGGACGGCGGTGATCATACGTCGAAGTAGTAAAAGAACCGTGGGGACGTGCCCATTTCCTCTTTGAGTTGAATGAACACCCGTTTGTTTTTCAGGATGTATGAAACTTCACTGTCGGGATCGAGGATGTTGCCGAACTTACGGGCCCCGGCCGGACAAACCTCCACGCAGGCGGGATACCGCCCGGCGCGTGTGCGCTGGATGCAGAAATGGCATTTTTCCATGACCCCACGCATCCGGGGACGATTTCCGAGATAGGACATTTCAGGATTCAACCGGTCCTTGGGAATGGAAGGCTTTGCAAAGTTGAAGCGTCGCGCCCAGTACGGACACGCAGCCTCGCAATAGCGACAACCGATACACCAGTTGTAATCGACCACCGTGATGCCGTCCGTCTCCTGCCAGGTTGCATGGACGGGGCAAACTTTCACGCAGGGCGGATTCTTGCACTGCTGACATTGCACCGGCATATAGAAGTATCCCTTTTCCGGCACCTTGTCGGGAGCGTAGTTGTGCTCCGCATTATCAATGTCCAATGAACCGTGCGGCATGCGCAGCACGCGGATATATTGGATTTCGGGATCGCGCGACTGGTTGTTTTCCGCCACGCAGGCATGCACGCATTTCCGGCAGCCGATGCAGCGGGTCAGGTTAAGGCAGTAAACGTATTCAACGCCGTCCAGCGGCTTGTAATCCCGCACATGCGGACGGATTCCATACTGGCGTTCCACTTCACCCTCGATGCGATTTAGAACCTTTGCCATCTCATCCGGCGTCAGTTCCTTGTAGTACTTCTGCATGAACTGAGCAGCAGAAGGGAAATCGCTCATCTCAAACAGCGGCTTCAGACTGGCGGTCACGGCGGCGAGCCCGGTGGCGAGCACGGCGGAATTGCGCAGGAAACTGCGCCGGGTCATTCCGTCGGCACCGTTGCTATTGGGTTCAGGCGTGGACATATCAGTGATTGGGTTCCGATTCGACAACGGGGACGGTCGCAGGCGCGCGAAGCGGATGCGGGCCGGGAGCCGGCTGGCGTCCGGGGAAATGGGGCGAATGCGGGTCGTGGCAATTCACGCAAAGCTTGCGGTCAATCGGCCCCTTGCTCCGGTCCCAATAACCGCTGGTGCGTCCGTGGGCTCCGGCCTCCCAATCCCGATAGGTTGGGCCATGGCAACTTCCGCAGAGCTGCGGGCTGTCCTCAAATTTTATATCGCGCCCGTCGCGCGCCTGCAGGAACTCCAGGTTGTTTTCGTTATGGCAGTTGAAGCAATTGTTGTTACGCCCGCTGAAGCCGTGCCCCATGACAATGTCCTTATGCTCTTCGGGAACGATCAGTTTCTGATTGGCGTCGAAGCGAAGCGGGGGCGCTTTTCCCTTTTCGTGGCAGCCGTAGCAATCAAAGTCGGATAAATCCTCCTTGTTCCTGACAAGATCCGCGTAGGATTTCCGCCAGGTGGCAACATCGAGGAAGCTCTTGTCCACCAAGGGAATGGGAGTGCGAACGGGAACCGCCGTGCTGGAGCTGCCATAAAAAGCGGCGGCGAGTACAAAAAAAACAATGGCCAATCCCAGAAGGACGGCTGTTGTTTTTGATTGGGAAGTCATTGGATAATTTCAGACTTGGTTGCAGCTGCCTGCTTGTTTTCACTCATGCCTGCCATTCTGAGCGGAGCGCAGTGAAAAACAGTTAAAAAAATGAGGGATGCCTAGCGTTTAATTCGGAACCGGTGGCAGCGGGTCGGCGCCCCTCGACTTCACTGCGCTGCACTCGGGAAGATACGCAATGGATGGGTAATCGGTGTGCAGATTGGATTAGTTCTTCCCGGCAAACCGGATGGGCCGGTCTGCCGGGAAGAAACTTACGGGCGGGAATTTATCTTATTTTTTGAACGCCTTGACATAGGTGACCAGCGCCTTGATGTCGTCGGCGCTCAGGGTGTCGCCAAAGGCCTTCATCTTGGTCTTGTCGCCTTCCTTCACGCCGTCGTGAATGGCAGCCGTCATTTTGGCTTCCGTCAGCGTGGCCTGGTAGGCCGCGTCGGTGAAGTCTTTGCAGCCGGCTTTCATGCCCATTTTAGTGTCACCCTTGCCGGCTGCCCCGTGGCATTTGGCGCAGTTGGCTTCAAACAGGGCCTTGCCATCGGCTGCGGAAGCAGCAGCAGCGGCCATCATGAGGGAGGCGGCAATCAGAGATGTGATTTTGAGTTTCATAATGTTTTTACGATGAGTGCATTTCAGTGGATTTGCAAGCGGAGGATGGCTCCATTTAGAACCGGAACTGCAGTCCCGAGTAAATCATGTTTGCCGTATAATTGTTGTTATACCCCGAGGTCTGGTCGCTATAGCTGACATAACTGTAATTCAGCGAAAGCGAGATGTTCTTCGTGAGCTTGCGAACAATGCCTGCCGTGATGGTGTTCTGGATTGCTCCAGCGCCATAAGGCATGCCGACGCTTATATTATTCTGGTAATCATAAGCCCGGTAGAAGTTGTAGCTGGCATGAAGATCAGTCTTGTCGTCGAGGATGAATCCGACGTCGCAGCCCAGTTCATAATAGTTGTTCTTGAAGTTAAGAACCGTGGGGCTGTTATAGGTCGGGCCGTTCCCCGTCAAATTCCTGCTCCCGGCGGGGGTATCCGTCTCACTTAATACAAACGAGGCATTTCCCTGGAAATAAAGCCTGGCAAGCGGATTCCATGTGATGCTTTCCGTGAACATGTTATTCGTGATCTTGGCGCTCTGGATATCACCCACACTCACGGACGGAACAAGGGCGGTTCCGCCCGCGGTTGACCCGCCGATTCCGGAGTTATCAAAGGTCATGTATTGCATGTCATAACGGCTGACCAGCGCAAGAGTGCTGAACGGATGCCATGTCATACGGGCATTGACATCGTTGGTGATTAGCTCCTCGGCATTGATGACTCCGAGATTGGTTCCAGCTTTTGGAACAGCTTTGCCAGCGACGACATTGACATTCCCAGGCACGGTCCAGTTGTAGTCGTTCTGCTCGTTCTGGTAATAATACTGCACGGCAAAATTCAGACCCATCAAAGGATACCAGTTGGCTCCCACCGCATACTTCTGGGAGAGATAGGTATTATTCGCATCCTGTCCGATCGAGTTTGACCCGGTCTTGTGGAGAATGGGTGCGCCGTTGCTGTTTAAACCGACGGTTTGAGTTTGCTGGAAGTCTCCGGTCCGCTCATCCCAGTTTCCACGGAGATAAAGCAGGATATTGTCGATGCCGGTATAACGAATATCCAGGCTCTCCTCAACCTCATTAAAGTGGTTGGAGCTTGCCGCCAGGAAATTGGTGCCGGTAACCAGATGAGAGGTTCCCGTAACCATATAGGGAGAATTAGCGTCGGTGTTTTCCACCCCGATGCGAACAGCCGGAGTAATCGTCAAATCCTTGACCGGCACCCACATGAGGTTGAAATTGATGACCTGCTGATCTGTCACAGCCTGCCCGTTAAGATCGGCCCAGCCCGCAAGGGGATGGAGCGGATTGAAAGTTGACGTATTTTGGTTCGAAGGACCTCCGACGGTGCCCGTCAGACGGGTGCCAGCCGTATCACTATTGATGGAGCTGTAGGAGTAAGCAGTCGTGAGCCAGAAACTATCACTAAACCGGGTCACCGTTGAAAAGTGGCCGTTATAGAGGTTTAAATCCAACACGTTATTCTGAGTCAGCCAGGTCTGGTTTGCAGCCCCCCGGTTCCCCAGGTTGTTTTCGTATTGCGAGTCGTTGTTCTTGTTATACTCATACCGCATGCCCAGTCCCAGATCGGTATTTCCGAAAAGGGTTTTTGTGGCGTCAAACGTGATGATGTCGCGCGTTTCGTTAATGTCCTGATAAGTAGGCATGACCTTTTTCTGGGACAGCGTAGGCAGATTGGCCCCAATGGGAACGCGGGGCGGATTCAGATATCCGGTTCCCCATTCCGTCGACGCTTCCTGCCCGTAGCGGTAGGTATGATCATAGCGAACGGTCAATTCAGGAAGGTTCGGCACTCTTAATCCGAGTTCCACCCAGATGTCCCCATGATCCAGACCCAGCTCATTATCACCTGCCGCAAAGAACTGGCCGTGTGGATAGAGGGGAGAAACGGACGGAAGATACCCGCCATTGCTGTCTGACCAGGTGCGAAACTGAGTGTAACCGGCGCGGATATAACCCAAATCCTGCTGGGACAGCTCAATTTTCACCTTGTAGTCGCTGTTGTCAAAAATCGCATGCCCGTCGATGGTGAGCTGCGTCTTTTTGCCGAATGTCTTCTCGTAATGCATATCGTCAATCCCGCCATTGACGATGCTCGAGTTGTGTTCCTGCTGTTTGAATTGTGCCTGGTCTCCGCCAAGAATCAGTCCACCCAGGGAAAGATTCACCCAGTTCTGGAAGTTTTCATCTTCCTGAGCCGGCTCAACAACGGCTTTGCCTGCCGATGCTGATTCTCCGGCAAAGAGCGAAGCTCCGTTAAGTAACCCTGCACAGCAGAGGATCGCGCAGAGTCCGGCGCTGCGGCGCAGACTGATGATGTTGCGTGTAATGTTTTTCATAAGAGGGGTTGCTCCTGTTTAGTATCTGAAATGGTTGTTTACCTGGGATCCGTGAATTGCCTCATGGCAACCTCCCGACCAGCAAGTGCCGCGCGGCAGGTCATCCGTGTGGTTGACGTTGCCAATGAAAATCTGGCCATTTGCCTGCTGCTGCTGGAAGTGGCACTTCAGACAGAGCGTCTGATTGCGCTCTGTCAGCATTTTCGCATTCACCGATCCGTGCGGGGAATGGCAGGTCACACAACCTTCGCGCAATGCCTGATGTTCAAAAACAAACGGTCCGCGCTGTTCCGTGTGGCACTGGAAACAGGTCTCATTCTTGCCCATTACATTCAGAGCTCCGCCACCCTTGATGACCGAACCCTTGTGCGGGTTATGACAATCCGCGCAGCTCATTTTGCCTTCCAGCACCGGGTGATGATTGGGAAGGTTGAATTTAGCCCGAACCTCAAGATGGCACTGGAAGCAGGTCTCAGGCGATTTGCTTGGGTTGACAATGGTTTTCGCCGCGCCGCCGCTGGCGACGTGCTTACTGCCGGGGCCGTGGCACGATTCGCACCCGACGTTCTCCGCATTCTTGCCGTGGGCCTGAAGGCGCGCATGGTCGGCCGTCCTGAAGTCCCTGGTGATGGTTTCGTGACAATCAGCGCAGGCCTTCGAGCCTACGAACGTTGCGCCCGGGATGGAGGGCGGGGCCAGGATCGTGCGGGTGGTGCTGCACGAAACCATTGCCACCGCGAAAGCGGCGCAACTTCCGGTTATCCACAACATTTTCTTGCGACGTCCCTGAAACTTTCGCGTCAGGGAAGAACACCATTCAGGTAAGGAAGATCGATTCATGTGTATTGTTTTTTTGAGTTTAGGCGGGTGAGCGGTTTATTTGACGCGCTGTTTGTAGCCGAAATGCTGATTAATTGCACTTATTTTGAATATGCAAATTTTGTCATTCTTTAACCGTTTCTTGTCATGGTTTTGAGATGCTTTTCTATGAATGAATCACCCGCGAATGCCATTGGCCACAAGGTTTCATTACTTTCCAAGGATATTTAGAAACCGTATTTTGTGATTGCACTTTTCCTGATAAGACACACTTCTGCCTACAAACCAAACGAATTTCCGACCGTTTATTTTCGTCGTATTACACATCCGTTTTACAAAAATGATCATGCAATCTTCCGTGTCCTACGGTGGAAATTGATTTTAAATGGATCTTATGTCCCGCATCGAATAGATGGCGCTTTCTAATCCTGTCCATCCCTGCCGCACGCACTGAATTCCTTGCAGGAACGAATGAGATTGTCAGTTTCCAAATCTTGGTGTGCAGTTCCTGACTCGCCCGCTTTTTAAAACCTTTAAAAAAACATCCGATGAACCCGACTCTCCACCTGATCCCCAACGCCCACCTGGATCCCGTCTGGCTGTGGGACTGCACCGAAGGACTTGCCGAAGCCATCGCCACGGTGCGCAGCGTCGTGCGACTGATGCGCACCCGCCCCGAATTGACGTTTATCCGCGGCGAAAGCCTCATCTATGACGAAGTGCGGCGACGCGATCCGGAAACCTTTGCCGCCGTGAAAACCCTGGTAAAAGAGGGACGCTGGGACATCGTCGGCGGCAACTATCTCCAGTCGGACATGAATCTTCCCTCCGCGGATTCGCTCCGGCGCATTTTTTCCGAAGGCCAGGGGTATTTTAAAACGCATTTCGGAAAAACCGTGCGAGCCGGGTGGTCGGCCGATTGTTTTGGACACAGCGCAGGATTGCCCGACATCCTGGCTTCGGCTGGGCTGCGTTATTATGCGTTCGGCCGCCCACAGGAAGGAGGAGGCGCCTGTGGCATCCCGCAGGAGAATCTGTTTTGGTGGCGCGGCCCGCAAGGCGGACGAATCCTGGCGCATCGCACCAACGCCCACTGGTATGGATGCGAACGCGGCGAAATGCCAAAGCGCCTGGACGACGTGCTGACCTGGGCGCAAACGACCGGACAAACCCACGCCGCCGTTTTTTTCGGGCTGGGCAACCACGGCGGCGGACCGAGCGAGCGACACCTTGACGATATTGCGACCTGGGTGCAGAAGCATCCGGAAGCCAAAGTTGTTTACTCGGGTCTGCACCGTTTCTTTGCGGCCATGGAAAAAGAAATTCGCGCCGGTCGCCTCAGCGTCCCCGAGTTTCAGGGCGAACTCAATTTCGCGTTGCGCGGAGTGCATTCCGCCGGGGCGAAATTCAAATTTGCCTACCGGCGGGCGGAAGCGGCAATGATCCGGGCTGAACATGCCGTGAAGGACGCGGGAACAGCCAGGTCACTGCCTGGCAACCTTTGGCGCAAACTGCTTTTTAACACGTTTCACGACATTCTGCCGGCGACCTGCACCGAGTCGGCTCTCGACCAGCAAACCGACGAGGTGCGCGGAATTTGTCATACGGCTCTGGAACTTGAACGCGAGGCTCTTATCGCGATGGCAACGCAACTCCGCCCCACGGTTCCCCTCCCCCCGACGCCCGACCATCCACAGGCTGTGCCATTTGTTGTTTGGAATCCTTTGGACCGCCCATGGAACGGACTCGTGGAAATCGAGGCGGGTTTGGATTATCGCCCCCTCTTCGGTGTCAGCAAACCGGAGATCCGCGTGCTTGGAACCGAAGGCAAACCGGTCAGTTTTCAATCCCTCCCGGTCGGGCACAATTTCATGCCGGATCTCGTCTGGCGTTGGCGCGCGCTGGTTCCGGTCAAACTCGCGGCCCGACAGTCGGGCACCCTCTCAATCGGCTGGGTGCCCGGACATCGTCCGCCAGCCTTTCCCAAGTCGCTCCGCCCTGCCGAAGCGAGCGGCCCGGCGCGCATTCGCAACGGATGGTTTTCCGTGGAAGCAAAGGAGACGGGAATTGTTTGTAAAACAATCGATAAAAAAGGAACAGCACCTGCAACCTGGCTAAAATCCCTGCCTTTTCTTACCGTCGAAGATCCGTGGGGGCCGTGGGGCGGACACTACGGCGAAGCTGAAGCCATCAGTCTCAACACGGTGCGGCATGAATGGTCCGTAACAGGGGCAAAGGTTGTCGAGTCCGGCCCGTGGCGCGCCGCTTTGCAGGTCCAACTGGCAGGCGGACAGTCGAATGCCGAACTCAATTTCCAGCTCGAAGCCGGATGCCGCGCCGTCACAGTTTCAGCCCGGATTTTTTGGAATGAGGAGAATGCCCGTTTGAAAATGACATTCCCGACAGGTGCAAAAAAGATCGTGCTTCAGGTGCCCGGTGGCACCGTCACGCGCGGCGAATGCGGCGAAGGGCCAGGCGGCCGATGGCTGCGCGCGCTCGGTGGAAAAGTCCCTTTTGCCCTTTCGACCGATGCCCTCTACGATTTCTCCCTGCATCGCGGGGCGGTCCAGGCCACGATCGTGCGTTCGTCGCACTATACACAATCCGAGCCGATCACGCATCCTGCGGGCGTGAGCGGGCCGGTGATTGACCGGGGAGAGTACCGGTTCCGGTTCGTGATAACTGACGCACCCGACACCATTGAAGCGCTCGCGGAGGCACTCGAATTTCCACCCGTTGTCCAAATGACCTGGGCCCGCTAATAAATCCTGCTCCATGGTGGAATACGTTTACGACCCTTCAGTGGACGAAGAACTCGACCGGCAACTGCGTGTCCTGCTCACGACCTGTTTTCCCGGAACGCTTTTCCAAAACAAACGATACAACTGCGAGTTGCCGATGCACCGTTGGATTATCCGCGACGAAGCCGGTTTGCCGGTCGCACATGTCGCTGTCCACGACAAATGGATCGGATCCGCCACGGGCAAAATCCACGTCGGCGGCGTGGCGGAAGTCTGCGTGCATCCTGATCACCGCGGGAAAAAACATGTCGCCGCCCTGCTCTCTCCCGCTCACAAATGGATGCAGGATCAAGGCATGAGTTTCTCCGTTCTTTTCGGCAATACGAAAGTGTATGGCAGCCTCGGCTACGCGAACTTTCATAATTCGATCCGGTATTATCACATGGGACGACGCGCATGGGTTCTCAAGCCGGATGTCCACGCGATGAAACTTTCGTTAACAGACATAAAATGGCCGGAGGGCGACATCGACCTGCTTTGCCCGCTTTTTTAGCCTGCCTCCCCAAACGGGGCGCGGGAACGATTTTCCTGTATTTCCCCACACGATGGATTAAAGTTTCTACTAGGTATTACGTGAGAGCATTAGTTACCTTGTCGTCAATATTTTGTTTCGCCCTGTTATTTTCAGGGGAGCAACATTTATTGGCCTGGTCACCGGGCACAGGAAGCCCGTCAGCCGTGCAGGGTTTTGCGGTGGACACAACCAACCGCGGCGATGTGCTCTCTTTTTTCAACTGCAGCTACAATGCCTCTGAAGCCTATCCGTCCGAGATGGCCTGGTCAGGCACGGTCAGTGCCTCGTTGGGCGTGGCCGGGACAACGAGCGCCCTATTCAAGGGCGATGTGCAACGGCGGATCAACTTTTACCGTGCCCTGGTGTCCCTGCCGGCGAGCATCACCCTGAGCGCGACCAATTGCAGCGATGACCAGGATGCCGCCCTGATGTTCTCGCGCAACAACGCTCTCAACCATCATCCGCCGAACACCTGGCTTTCCTTTACCCTGACCGGCTCAAACGCTGCGTCGAATTCCAACATCGCATGGGGTGTTTACGGGCCTGGAGCGATTGACGCTTATCTTCGCGATGACGGAACGGGCAATGAACCGGTCGGGCATCGGCGCTGGCTTCTTTATTCGCAGGAGCAAATCATGGGCACCGGGGATGTCCCGACCAGCGGAACCTTTGCCTGTGCCAATGCAAACTGGGTGATTGGAAATTTTGCAGCCTCGCCCCTGCTGCAATTTGTGGCATGGCCGAACGCCGGATACATCCCGTTGCCGCTGGTGCCGGCGCGTTGGTCGCTGACTTACCCGGGGGCGGTTTTCACTGGGGCCACGGTAACGATGACGCAAAGCGGGACCAGTGTTCCGGTGACGATCATTTCCAACAATGCAAACGGTTACGGCGATAATACGATCGTCTGGACTCCCGCCGGAATACCGCCTGCTTCAATCAGTGCCGATACGCCTTGCAACGTCACCGTCTCTGGCATCACGGGAAGCGGGGTGCCGACCAGCCACAGCTATACGGTGACTTTATTTGATCCGAATGTTCTCGGCAGTTCGGTGACGATCACCGGAACCAGCGCCCCGTATGTTTCCGGGGAGAACTACACCTTTAACAGTATTCCGTCCGTCGACTCCTACGACCTGCAGGTTTCCACCGGCAGCACGGCAGCATGGACGGAGGGGGCCGAGGATTCGCCGGCCCCGCAGATTCTTGCGGTGACGACCGGTTCCTACGCACTTCGCCAGACGGCTGTAAAGCGCACCGGGGCGAAGGCCTTCCAGCTTGCATTTCCAGACTTCAATAACCAGAGCTTCATCATCACGCGAAACCTTATCCCTGCCGCAGGAAGTCAGCTTCAGTTTTACGATCTGGCCCGCTATGCCACGACCAACTGCACACTCAGCGCGGAGGTTTCAACCGACAACGGCAACACCTGGACCAGCGTCTGGAGCCGCAACGGAGTGGGATTAAGCAGCGCCAATTGGGATGCCTCGTTCAACAGCCGCAGCATCAGCCTTTCGGCCTATGCCGGACAGGTCGTCAATATTCGTTTTATCTTCCGTTATAATTCCGGATCCGCCGTCTTAGACACTTCATCCAACGACGGCTTTTTCATCGACGACATCACCGTAACCAACGCCACGCAGTTGGTGAATGCCACAACGACCATTTTGGCGGCCACCGCCACCTCATACACCCTGAACAGCACTACGGCGGGCGCGCCGCTTGGCTCCGGCACCTCATACTACATGCAAATTGCCCCCACGGTAGGTCTGCGGCAGTACGGCTTTGGAGCGCTGAAAATTGTCACCGCCCAGCCGTTGGTGAGTTATGGCAATTGGGTCGCGAATCAATATCCGCAGGTCACCGGTGGCCCGGGGGCGGACTATGATCACGATGGGATTTCCAACGGGATCGAATTTGCTTTCGGTCTTGATCCTACAAAGCCCGATCGCGCCCTGGCGCTGCCTCAACCGGTTTTCGCCGGCGGCACTCTGTCTGTTTCCTACACGCAGCCGCCGGACATTGGCGGTGTAACTTACGGCGCACAATGGTCCACCAACCTTTCGACATGGAATTCAATCACCGACACCGGCTCCAACGGCATGCATGTTTTTAGCGTCAGCACAGTCGGCCAGCCCAAAATGTTTTTCCGACACCAAATTATCATCGTCCCATGAAACCTTCCTTATTTCAGTTTCTGATCAAACCCGGATTTTGGCGCAACCCGCTTCTTGCGGCGAGCGTTGCCGGCGGCGTGATTTTGTGGGGATGCACGCGAACAGCCAATCACCCGGCTCCGCCGCCTCCCATCACGACGCAAGCCACGCAGGCTCCAAGCCCTCCTGAGATCAAGCTGGGGGAGCCGCCGAAGATGCCGGAGGAGAAAAAGTAAACGTAGTCGGCTTTTCTTAAAGCCGTATTACACAAGGAGGAAGCTAACCCACACAGCTTTAAGAAAAGCTGACTACAGTTCGGACGGATCCCGGCCTTCGTCGAGATCGATGAAGTCGAAGAACGTCTGGATATCCGTGCGGTTTTCGAATCCGCCCTCTTTCAACCGCATCGCCAAACGCTCACTCATCGGATCGTTCCAGCCGCGTTTGCGCATGAAATCGTTCCAAACCTCGATCTCCTCCTCCGACGGCTTGCGTCCGTATTCAAAACACCAGGCGAGGATTAAATCGTCGCGTCCGCCCTGTTTGACCCGCTCGACCAGCATCGGGTATTTCAGGCGCAGAAAATCCACGAGCCGTTCATCAAATCCCTTTCCAAGGTTCTCCTGGTAATCGGCCGGCAATTTGCCCGCCGCATGCAGCCGGATCTTGTCGAGCATTCGTGCAAAATAAACGATGCCGCCTGTTTTAACGTGGGGACTTCTCAAGCCGGGAACATTCATTAACACAGGATAGCCGATTGATCCTGTTTGGGCAAGGGTGGATCGGGCATTGCCTTTATTGTTTTGGAAAAGATGGAAAGGCTGTCTTCGATTCAATGCGCGATGGGAAAACAAACGCGAGTACAGCGAGCTCGATTTTTTTAAGTGGCGCTTCGCGCGAGTGTGACGCATCGCGCATAGGAATGCCCGATCCACCACCCCTTACCCGATGGTCTTCTTAAAACGCAACGCGCAGAGCGAGAAGAGCACAGCCCCCATCGCAGCGAGCACGGCCAGCGACTGCCAGAACTCCGCGAGACTCGCCCCTCGCAGCACGATGGCGCGCATCAGCGCGATAAAATAGGTCGCCGGCAGCAGCGAACCGATCGCGTAAAAAATCCACGGCATCGTTTCCCGCGGAAAGATGAACCCTGAAAAAAAGACCGAAGGCAGGATCAGGACCATCGCGATTTGAAACGCCTCCATGTGGGTGTTGGCGCGGGTCGAAATCAGCAGGCCGAGGCTGAGCAAGGCGAACACATAAAGCAGCGTCGAGGCAAACAGCGCGACCAGACTTCCCTGGATCGGGATGAAAAAGATCCAGCGCATGATTCCGAACAGCACCACCGCCATCGCCATCGCGATGCAGAGATACGGCACCAGTTTGCCGAGCATCAACCCCCATCGAGACATCGGGCTGACAAGCAACTGTTCAAGGGTTCCCTTCTCCTTTTCGCGGACAATCGACAGCGCGGTCGAAAACACAGTCGCGATTTGCAAGGCGAGCCCGATCACACCCGGTACAAAAAAATTCGGGCTCTTCATCGCAGGATTGTAAAGCACCTGCGGGCGCACCTCGACCGGAAGCGTGTTGCGTCCGGCCGCCGCCTGGAGGCGCGCCACGGATTCCTTTAGCGCGAGCGCAACAGCCGTGTTCAATGCCTGCAACGCGGGTGTCGAATTGGAACCGTCGATCACCACCTCGATCTGCGCGTTCCGGCCCTCACGCAGCTCGCGTGCAAAGCCGTGCGGGATCAGGAACCCGACGCTCGCCTCGCCTTTCCGGATGCAGGCGCTCAGTTCGTCGTAGCTGCCGACCACGCGAACGATCCGGAAGGTATCCGTATTCACAAACCCGTCCACAATCTGGCGACTCTCGTAGGTCCGATCCTCGTTCAGGAGCACCGTCGGCATGTGTTTAACATCGTTGTCGAGCGCAAAGCCGAACGCAATGATCTGCACCAGCGGCGGGAAAAACATGAAAAAAAGCGTGGCCCGGTCGCGGAATGCGATGATGAATTCCTTGTAAAGGATCGCGTTGAATCCATGGAACGGGCTTCTCATGCGGCCTCCTTTCGCATCCCGTTGTCCCGGGCATGCAGTTGGGTGAGTGTCACAAAAACATCTTCGAGCGAGGGGCCGATCCCGACGATTTCCGCGTGCCCGATTCCGACTCCGGAGAGGCATTTTAAAATTTCCGCGTCGCGAACATGATCCCCGACCAGCAGATGCATCGACTGGCCGAACACGGTGGCTCCCAGCATCCCCGGCATTTTCCGGACGGCCTGGAGAGCCCTTGTAACATGATCGCAGTTCACGTCGAGCCGCCGGGTGCCGGGCGGATTCAACTCGGGCAGTTGCTTCAACTCGTCGGGTTGTCCGCAGACGATCAGCTTCGACATGTAAATGTAGCCGACATGGGAACAGCGTTCGGCCTCATCCATGTAATGCGTCGTCACGAAAAGCGTCATCCCCTGGCTGGAAAATTCAAAGAGCAAATCCCAGAGTTCCCGGCGCGCCACCGGGTCGATTCCGGCGGTCGGTTCGTCGAGGAACAGCACGGTCGGCTCGTGAAGCAGCGCGCAAGCCATCGCCAGCCGCTGACGCCAGCCGCCGGAGAGCAGCGCGGCGCGCCGGTTCAGGTAAGGTTCGAGATGCGTGATGCCGATCAGGTCATCCCGGCGCGAGGCGAGCCGGGTGCCTCGCAGTCCGTAAAGCTTGCCGTAGAAACTGAGGTTCTCGAGAACTGTCAATTCGTCATAAAGCGAAAATTTCTGCGACATGTAACCGATGCGCCCCTTGAGCTCGCCGGAGTCCTTCGCCACATCGAACCCGTCAATCGTCGCATTGCCGCCGCTCGGTTCAAGAATGCCGCAAAGCATCCGGATCACCGTGGATTTGCCGGAACCGTTCGGGCCGAGAAACCCGAAGATCGAGCCTTTGGAGATCGAGAAGCTGACATCGTCCACGGCGGTGAACGCGCCGAAGCGTTTGGTCAGGTTCTCGCACTGGATCATCGGGTTGGAGTTTATCGGAGTCATCTGGAACAAAACCTACTACGGGTCATTCTGAGGCGCTCACAAAATGGGGTATGGCTGCAATGATGCGTGAGGTGGATCGCGCCATTCCATGCGCGATGGGTCCCCGGCGCGCGAAGCGCCTCTTTTAAAATGGCTCGCTCTGCTCGCGCAGGTTTCGCATCGCGCATGGAATGACGCGATCCACCTCGCCCAATTCCAAACGACATCATTGGCAGCGAAGCGCAGCGCAGTCGAAGAATCGAGGCTTTGCGAGATAGCGCCGGGGCGGAGGCGGGCGGCGCAACTGATACCCCGCGGACAACGCCGGGCAACTTTCGCGGGGTTCTTCGACTCCGTTCCACTAAGGCTTCACTTCGCTCAGAATGACTCACGATTAGTGTGTTTGGTCCGGAAACACCACATCGGCGGACATCCCGGCGCGGAGTTTATCCCCGGTGTTATCGAGTTTGATTTTGATTCCGAACACCTGTTTCACGCGCTCCTCGACAGTCTGGACGTTGCGCGGCGTGAATTCGGCCTGGCGGTTGATCTGCTCGACGACGCCCTTGAAGTCCTGGCCGGGCCAGGAATCCACATTTACGCGAACCGCGTCGCCGACCTTGATGCGGCCGAGCCACGATTCGGGCACATAAACGCGCACCCAGAGATGCTGCGGCAGAATCAGGGTCGCCACTTCGGCGTTGGCAGGCAGCACATCGCCGACCTTCACCCCAAGCACTTCAAGCACGCTGTCACCGGGGGCGACCACCCGCATTTCGAGCAGTTGGGCATCGATCTCGGCGAGCTGCGCGCGCGCCTGCGTGATGCGCTCGGGGCGGGTTCCCTCGACCAGCAGCTCGTACCGTTGCTGCGCGGCGGCGGCCGATTTTTCAAGCGCGTTTGCAACGCTGGACGCCCGCTGGCTGTCGGAGGGCGAAACCGTTTTTTTTGCGAGCAGATCCTGCTGCCGCTTCGCCTCGTCCCGTGCGAATTCAAGTTGCGCCGAAAGTGATTTCCAGTCCTGCTTTGCGGCCTCAATCTCCGAGGGACGCGGACCGTGCTCGAGTTCGTTGAGTTGCGCCGCCATCAAGTCCCGACGAGCCTTCAGCTCCGTCGCCTCAAGATCGACGATCGGATCGCCTGCCTTGAGCACCGCCCCCTCGTCGGCATAAATTTTTTCCACACGCCCGCCGTAACGCGATGCCACGTGCGCCTCGTCCACCTCGATTGTCCCGGAAATCGGATTCGGCGCCGGATGACACCCCGCAAGCCAGGACGCCGCTGCGGCGATCAAAATGAAAACGGCGGTGCTTTTATTCCGCATGGCGATGAGTGGTTGTCACGATTGCGACAAGCTACCTCAAGGAACTTGGGTTTGAAATCCCAAAACTCACGGATTTCATCAAGGTCGCCGAACAATTCGAATTTTTGCCTTCGCGAAAACGGCATCGATGCGGCCCCGGCCTCCCGAATCAACAACAACAGACAGCCTGTTGAAATCGGATACTACAAGTTTGACAGGCCCGAATACTGCAGTACATTTCACTCTGTTGGTCGGCTGCACTGACAGGAATTACCCCGTTGAACCAGCTTGGATAATATAGGAACCGATTTTATGCATTCATTGAATGCACTTGTTGATATCCCCCTCAAAAAAAGCGGCCGCCACCTCCGTCCCGCAGGTTTCTTGTCGTTCTTGCTGCTGCTTCTGGCGTTTCCCGCCGTATTGCATGCCCAACTCAGCTACACAGTCATCAACGGCACTGCGGTTAGCATCACAAACTACTCAGGCAGCAGCAGCACGCTGACCATTCCCTCCACAATCAATGTCTCCGGCACCAACCTGCCGGTCACAAGCATCGGAGACTCGGCGTTCTCCGGTCACAGCGAACTAACGAACGTAACCATCCCGTCCACCGTCACCAACATAGGAAATTCCGCGTTTTCCGGCTGCAAGCGGCTGACCGGAGAGATAATCCCGTCCAGCGTCACCAACCTCGGGAACTCCGCGTTTTCCGGCTGCATCGGGCTGACCAGCGTGAGAATCCCTTCCGGCATCAACAGCATCGGAGATTTCTCGTTTTTGGGATGTAGCGGATTAAAGAGCTTAACGATCTCTTCCGGCGTTGCCAGCATCGGCAGCTCTTCGTTTTCCGGCTGCACTGGCCTAACCAGCGTGTCGATCCCGTCCAGCGTGACAATTATCGGAGATTCGTCATTTTCCGGCTGCAGTGGGTTGACCAGCGTAACCATCCCTCCCAGCGTCAGAAGTCTCAGAGACTCCGCATTTTCGAATTGCAGCAAACTAAAGAACGTAACGATCCCGGGCAGCGTGACTGGCATCGGAAACTCCGCGTTTTCCGGCTGCAGCAGACTGGCCAGTGTGACCCTCTCTTCCGGTATCGTCAGCGTGGGGAGCTCCGCGTTTTCCGGCTGCATCGGACTGATCAGCATCACGATTCCATCCAGCGTCACCGCCATCGGCAACTCTGTTTTTTTAAATTGCGGCAAACTGAAGAACGCGCCCATTTCTTCCAGCATCACCAGCATCGGGAGCTCCGCGTTTACCGGTTGCGTCGGACTAACCAGCCTGACGATTCCGTCCAGTGTCATCAGTATTGGAAACTCCGCATTCTCCGGTTGCTATGGGCTAACAAGTGTAACCCTCTCTACCGGGGTCATCAGCATCGGGATCTCCGCATTTATCGGTTGTAGCGGGCTGACCGGCATCACCATCCCCGCCAGCGTTACCAGCCTCGGGAACTCTGCATTCTCGGGTTGCACCGGGCTGAAGTACGCGATCCTCTCTTCCGGCGTCACCAGCCTCGGAAACTCCGCATTCTCCGGCTGCACCGGGCTGACCAGCCTGACCATCCCCTCCAGCGTTACCAGCCTCGGGAACTCCGCGTTCGCCGGTTGCACCGGACTGACCAGCCTGACCCTTTCTGCCGGCATCACCAGCATCGGGAATTCCGCATTCTCCGGTTGCACCGGGCTGACCAGCCTGACCATCCCCTCCAGCGTCATCAGCCTCGGGATCTCCGTATTTTCCGGCTGCACCGGGTTGACCAGTCTGACGCTTTCTACCGGCATCACCAGCATCGGGAGTTCCGCATTTTCCGGGTGCATCGGGCTGACCAGTTTGACGATCCCTGCCGGCGTCACCAGCCTGGGGAACCTTGTGTTTTCGGGTTGCATCGGTCTAACCAGCGTGACGATCCCAGACAGCGTCACAAACATTGGAGACTCGGCATTTGATTCCTGTAACAATCTTGTTTCCATAACGGTGGGGAGCGCCAATCCGGTCTATAGCAGCACGGATGGGGTTCTTTTTGACAAAATCCAATCCACGCTCATCCAGTGTCCTGCAGGCAAAGTCGGCAGTTACATCATTCCGAACACTGTGAGCATCGTCGGAAATTTCGCGTTTGCCGGTTGCAGCAAACTAACTGACGTAACCTTCTCCCCCGGCGTCATCACCATCGGGGTCGCTGCATTTTCCGGCTGTATCGGACTGACCAGCGTGACGCTCGCTTACGGCGTTACCACCATTGGGAACTCCGCCTTTGCCGGTTGCAACCAACTGGCCATCGTGACCATCCCTTCCACCGTCACCAGCATTGGCACTTCCGCGTTTGCCGGCTGCAGCCAACTGACCATCGCGACCATCCCTTCCAGCGTCACCAGCATCGGCACCTCCGCCTTTGCCGGTTGCAACGGGCTGAAAAGCGTGACCATTCCTTCCACCGTCACCAACCTCGGCAACGCGGCATTTTCGGGTTGCGGCGGGCTGATGAGCGTGACGATCTCCAATGGTGTCAGCAGCATCGGGAGCTCCGCATTTGCCGGCTGCAATGGACTGAAGAGCCTAACGATCCCCTCCAGCGTTTCCACTATCGGGAACTCCGCGTTTGCCGGCTGCGCTGGGTTGACCAGCGTAACGTTGTTCACCGGTCTCACCAGCATTGGGAACTCCGCATTTCTCGGTTGCGCCGGGCTGACCAGCATGACGATCCCCTCTAGCGTCACGAGCATCGGGAGCTCCGCATTCTCCGGCTGCACCGGGCTGGTGAACCTAACTATTCCGCCCGGCGTCACCAGTCTCGGAAACTACGCATTTTTCAATTGCAGCAGCCTGATCAGCCTGACCATCCCTTCCGGCGTTACCGGCCTCCCGATCTCTGCATTTTCCGGATGCAGCGGGCTAACCAGCATCACGATCCCTTCCGGTGTCACCACCCTCGCGAGCTCCGCGTTTTCCGGTTGCACCGGACTGACCAGCGTCACGATCCCATCCAGCGTCACCAGTATCGCAAGCTACGCATTTTCCGGTTGCAGCGGGCTAACCAGCGCGGTCTTCATGGGGAATGCCCCGACGATGGGGGTATACGTTTTTGATGCCACCGCCAGCGGTTTTGCTGTGTATTATTTCAATACTGCAACGAAGTTCGACTTTCCGGTTTGGAAAGGCTACAAGACTGTCTATTTCACTTATATTGACACGGGATCATCAATCACGATCACCCACTGCAGTCCCGGCAATGCCAGCATCCTGGACATTCCATCGACCCTCAATGAAAAGCCTGTTGCCAGCCTCGGAGATTCCGCATTCTCCGGATGCAGCGGGCTGACCAGCGTGACCATTCCGTCCGGTTTAACCAGCATTGGAAACTCCACGTTTGCGGGATGCACCAGCCTGACCAGCTTGACGATTCCTTCCGGTGTTATCAGCATCGGCGACTCTGCATTTTCAAATTGCAGCATGCTAACGAGCGCATTTTTCTACGGGAATGCTCCCGCAATGGGATCGGACGTTTTCAAGTCCGCCGCGAACCGTTTCACGGTATATTATTTCAATGCCGCAAACGGATTCACCTCACCGACATGGAATGGCTATCCGGTTCTCAATTTCACTTACACCGTCACGGGAACATCTGTCACATTCACCGGATGCAGCCCTTGGGCCACTGGTGACTTGAGCATCCCGTCGAGCATCGACGGCAACCCTGTCACCAGCATTGGAGACTCCGCATTTTCCGGTTGCAGCGGGCTAACCAGCATCACGATCCCTTCCAGTGTCACCAGCATCGGCAACTCTGCGTTTTTCGGGTGCAGCGGGCTGACGAGCCTTGTTCTCCCCTCCGTCCTCAACAGCATTGGAGACTCCGCATTTGCCGGTTGCAGCGGGCTGACCAGCGTAACGATCCCAGACAGCGTGAGCAGTATAGGAAACTCAGCATTTTTTTCCTGCACCAACCTGAAATACGCGATTTTTATGGGCCAAGCCCCTGTGGTCGGGATTCAAGTTTTCGATTCAACCGCAAACGGATTCACCGTGTATTACGCCGGCAACGCAACGGGGTTTACCTCGCCAACCTGGGATCTCTATCTCGCTGTCAAGCTGGTCGATCCGCTCATCATTACAACCACCCCCGCGGGCATCACCGCCGAATGGGTGGCACTTGGCGACAGCATCAATCCCGGCGGCGTTGACACCAGCGCCTATTACCGGTACGGCCTCACCACCAACTATGGAAGCACAACGATTCCCCAAGGTATCGGCACCAGCACATCGGCGGTTTTGGTGAGCACAACGCTGACCGGTCTTGCCTGGTTTACAAAGTATCACTATCAGCTTGTTACCACCAGTGCGGCCGGGACTTTTTACGGCCCGGATGAAACGGTCAAAACCAATGGCGTCTATTTCGTCGATTTCAGCGGGCTTTGGGATATTTCAGGCACCTACTCCGGCTCTGTCAGTAACGGGACGGGCCTAAGTTTCGTCATCAACGAAACACCAGCCGGCAAATTCACCGGCAGTGGAAAGTTTAACGATACTGAACCCACGGTTAGTTGGAATGGCAAATTAAATGTCAAAGGCTATGTGAGGACCTCCGGCACCGTCCCCGTCGTCTCAATGACGTATTCGCTTTCCGGCTCGGGAACCCTGGCATCGGGATCGAATGCTCATCCCATGACCGGAGTGGCGACGATGACGCTCAGTTTTGAATTCGACAGCGCAAACAGCAGACTGGTTTCTTACGGAGGCTCCGAAACAAGCACCTTTAATGATCTTGCGACAGGCAAAAGAACGAGCCTGTCCAGGAAAATCCTAAGTGGAGATATCATCCTGCTGCCTGGTGATGTTAACGGCGACTTTAGCGTAACCTTGAATTTGGCCTCCAAGACAACCTCATACAGCGCCAAAACAACCCTTCAAACCTCGACGGGGCAGGTAGTGGATTTGGTCGAAAACGGAAGCTATGCGCCGGATAAGATCACTTCAACGATTACCCTCAGTGATGCCGTCGGGAGCTTGAAAATGGTTGTGCTGGCATCAGGGACAAATGTGACCGTCGAAAGTTTAAAGGGGAAACTGTTTGGACAACCCCTGAATTACCAGGCGCCGTAGCCGTGAAAAAACCAATCACAACATGAAATCATTAACGGAACATCTCTGGTTCGAAGTGCCCAATCGCCGCGGGTTTATCAATATCAGCGACACCATCGAAAAACTTGTAACAAAGAGCGGCATCCAGGAGGGACTTTGCCTGGTGAATGCGATGCACATTACCGCCTCTGTATTCATCAATGACAACGAAAGCGGCCTCCACCACGATTATGAGGTCTGGCTCGAAAAGCTGGCTCCTCATGAACCGGTCAAAAGCTATCATCACAACCGAACAGGAGAAGACAATGCGGATGCCCATATGAAACGTCAAATCATGGGCCGGGAAGTGGTCGTGGCCGTCACAAAAGGGAGGCTTGATTTCGGTCCGTGGGAACAGATTTTCTACGGGGAATTCGACGGAATGCGCAAAAAGCGCGTACTGGTGAAAATTATCGGGGAATAACCGGACGGACGGGTTTTTTGATTGTCAGCAAAGGGGCCGGATCCACTTACCTTACCCACCCACCAGTGATGAAAGGTGGGTTCAGAGTTCCTAATCCTAATTATTATCGTAATCCTAGTCTTCCGGGCGGGATCGGTTTCCGGATTATGATTAAGATAATGATTAGGAGAAAAAATGCCCCGCTTTTAATCCCACCCAAAAATTCGGACCGGGTTGACTTTTAAGGGGCGTCGTTGCATGATCCTGAACCATGTCGAAGGAAGACCCCCTTCTCACCGAAGGCATTGTGAAGGACGTGCTGCCGGGCACGATGTTCCGCGTCGTTCTGCCGGGCGGTCAGTCGGTACTGGCGCACATCTCCGGGAAAATGCGCCGTAATTTCATCCGAATTGTGCCTGGTGACAAAGTTGAAATCGAGCTTTCCCCCTACGATCTCACCAAGGCCCGGATTGTTTTTAGAGAAACATAGAACGCGCAGAAAGCAGGGACGCGCTTGCATTTACAAAAACAGGGTGTCATTCTTTCTTTGAACTAGGAACTCCAATCAGAAAACAGAGGTATTATTATGGCAGACGAAACATTGAATAATCCGGTAGCCACAAAATTTGAAAGCGGAAAGGCCCATGCGATCCATGCGGCGGAAGATTTGCGCGCAGCGGCGGAAGCCAAGGCGCAGGAACTTCGCGCAGCCGCCGAGGCGAAAGCCCACGAGCTTCGCGGAAAAGCCGAGCAGGTATACGGCGATTACCGCACTCGCGCCCACAGCTTCCATGAAGAGGGCGAGCAGTATGTGCGGGAGAATCCGACCAAGGCCGTACTGGCGGCACTCGGGATCGGGTTTGTGCTGGGGTTGGTTTTCCGGCGCTAATTCGAAACCGATTCAATGGCTGAGCCGACGACTCCACAGGATCGCCCGGTGAGAGAAGCAGGATTGCCTGAGCACCTGCGGAATCTCGCCGCGTCGCTTGTTGGTTATTTCCAGGCCCGCCTCCAGCTCGCAGGCTTGGAATCCAGGGAAGCCTCGGCACATTACCTGAAGATGCTCCTTTGGCTGGCCGCCGGGGTTGCGGCCATTGCCTTTGGCTACATCTTCTTTTGCGGCGCAATTGTGTTTATTCTCGCGCGCGTTCTGGGAGTCTCTTGGGTCTGGATCATGCTGGGGCTTGGCTTCGTGCATTTCGGGGCCGCCGCCGTCTGTGCCCTGGTCCTCCGGAAGAAGTTCCCGCAACCGGTGTTCCAAACAACCCTCAATGAATTTAAAAAGGACCAAGAATGGCTGACGACGCCCTCAAAGCCGAACTAAGCGCACAACTGGCTCAATCGCGCCGGCTTTTTTCCCGCAACCTCGACAGGCTCCGGGAGGACCTCAATGTGCCGGCGCATATAAAACGCAATTTCACAAACCACAGCACCACATGGATTGGCAGCGCAGCCCTGCTCGGCTGGATTCTCTCGCGGCTTCCCGGGCGCAAAAAGGAGGTCGAAGCCCAGGAAAAAGAGAGGCTTAAGTCCGTTGGCAAAAAGAAAACCTCCCTGCTGCCGGGAGTGGCCCGGCTCCTTTTCACGGCAGCCCGCCCGGCCCTCACCGCGTTCGCCACGAAAAAAATCTCGGACCTCGCTTCCAGCCGCCGCTAACATGGCCTTCATCCACCAACCAATTGACGAAACAGAATCATTTTCGGATTGATTTTTTATTCGTCCTGTAGTCGCCTCTATCGCCAATGTCCATCCCCTCCTCTTCCATCGTTTCACCGGCCGAAGGGTCCGTGCATACGCTCGATCACATCGATCATTACCTGGCAATCGGCCAGGAATCCGACGCCTCGGATGTTCATCTTGGGGTCAACGCCCAGCCTGTCTGGCGACGTTTTGGCAATCTCGAACCGATCTGGCTCCAGGCCCCGAAACTCACCGCGGAAGACACCCATCGCCTGGCGATGGGGTTTTTGACCGAACCCCAAAAAAAGCAACTGGCTGAGCGGGGCGACGTTGATTTTGCCTATGCGAATTCGAGGGGACGTTTCAGAACGAGCGTCGTCCGGCACCGCCTCGGCCTCGACCTGGTGTTCCGTGTCATCAAGACACAGGTGCGGACCATGGACGACCTGGGATTGCCGCAAAACTTGAAGCTGTTGACCCAGTACCACAACGGCCTGGTGCTCGTGACCGGTTCGGTCGGCTGCGGCAAATCAACAACGCTCGCCGCTCTGGTCGAGGAGGTAAACCTGACCCGCCACGATCACATCATCACGCTGGAAGATCCGATTGAATATCTTCTGGAATCAAAAGGCTGCCACATCACCCAGCGCGAAGTCCATACGCATACCCAGTCTTTCGCCGCCGCTCTCCGCGGCTCGCTGCGTGAAGACCCGGACGTAATCATGGTCGGTGAAATGCGTGACCTTGAAACCATCCAACTCGCCATCACCGCTTCGGAAACAGGCCATCTGGTGCTCGGAACGTTGCACACGGCCAATGCGCCCCGAACCCTCGACCGTCTGCTCGACGTATTCCCCGTCAACCAGCGAGAACAGATCCGCGTCATGGTCAGCGAATCCCTGCGCGGCATTATCAGCCAGCAATTGATCCCGCGCATGGACGGCGCAGGCCGCGCGCTCGCAGTTGAAATTCTTGTCAATACGCCCGCCGTCGCCCACACCATTCGCGAAGGCAAAACCTTCATGCTGCCGGGCATCATCCAAACCGGACGCAAACTCGGCATGAAACTGATGGACGACTCGCTGACCGAGCTTTATGACCGGCAGATCATCTCCCAGGAGGAGGCCTACGCGCGGGCCGATCAAAAAGGATTGATGCGCATGCATTTCGGGCACTGAACGCAGTCTTAAACCGAATCCTTTTATGGCAGCCTATATCGACCAATTTTTTGACGTCCTCATCACCGCAGGCGCTTCCGACCTTCACCTGGGCGAAGGTCAGCCTCCAAAAATCCGGCGGCACGGCGAAATCCTCCCCATCCGCAACCAAATCCTGAACCGCCAGGAAATGGAATATTTGATGAGCGAAATCTGCGGCCCGGATCGCTGGACCCGCTTCAAAGAACTCGGCGACCTTGACTTTGCGTATGAGATGAACGCAGACGCCCGCTTCCGTTGCAACTACCTCAAGCAAACGCACGGATACGGCGCGGTCTTCCGGTTGATCCCGACAAAAATCGCCACCCTCGAGGAGCTCGGCATCCCGCTCGTGGTCAAGGAATTCGGCCATCTGCGCGGCGGACTGGTTCTTGTCACCGGCCCTACCGGCTCGGGAAAAAGTACGACGCTGGCGGCGCTGATCGACTACATCAACACCAACTTCCAACGGCACATCATCACGGTGGAAGAACCGATTGAGTTTGTTCACAACAATAAGAAAAGCATCATCACGCAACGCGAGGTGCCCGAGCATGCAGAGACATTCCCCATCGGCCTCAAGGCGGCCCTCCGCGAAGATGCCGACATTGTGCTGGTCGGCGAAATGCGCGACCTTGAAACCATCCAACTTGCCCTCACCGCCGCCGAAACCGGCCTGCTTGTTTTCGGCAC
>Ga0364919_10120_pt1 | contig 39450 bp, 29 predicted proteins | sample SorcelJu500001C7_2_FD_206953 | JGI IMG/M metagenome (GOLD analysis project Ga0364919, IMG submission 206953) | Enriched cells from Trout Bog Lake Hypolimnion, Wisconsin, USA - BchlTB.June20.5000.01.C7 | ecosystem: Environmental > Aquatic > Freshwater > Lake > Hypolimnion/Profundal zone | place... | reverse complement strand
ATTCAATTTGTGGGCAATGGTCGAAGAAGCGGTAGCTCTTTTTTCCGAACATGCCCAAAAAAAGAGGATCGAGTTGCTGTGCTCCATCGGGCCAAAGGTGCCGAAGATGCTAGAAGGCGATCCGATACGGCTCCGACAGATATTGGTAAACCTGATTGGTAATGCGGTCAAATTCACTCAGATCGGCGAAGTGGTGGTCCAGGTTCTCGCTGTTGAAAATAGCACCGAAATCTCAACTATAGGGTTTGAGGTAAGAGATACCGGAATAGGGATTTCTCGCGAAGCCCAGAGCAGGATATTTGAGAGTTTCTCGCAAGCCGATTCCTCAATGAGCCGCAGATATGGAGGCACAGGGCTCGGATTAACGATCTGCCGGCAGCTTTGCCAGATGATGAAAGGCTCCATAAGCGTTACGAGCACACCGGGGAAGGGAAGCGCATTCAGCTTTCGTATACCGCTGAGGAGAATGTCAAAGACATCTGCTGCTCAGACAATTCCGCAAGTATTGCGTGACCAGCGCATCCTTATCGTTGACGATAATGAGAGCAGCCGCTCCATTTTGCAGGAACAGGTTGGCTCCTGGGGAATGAGGGTCGGGACTGCACAAGATGGGTCCCGAGCCCTTGAAATGCTCCGGCATGCATATGCCGCTGGGGAACCCTATACTGTTGCCATACTCGATAGCGCGATGCCGGGCATGGAAGGGCTCGATGTTGCTCGTTGTATCCGGAAGGATAAATCCATTGCCGGCGTTAAGCTGCTCCTGCTCACCGCATTGCGTGAGAACGTTGCCGAGGCGCGGCAAGCCGGCATCGCAGTTTGCGTGAGTAAGCCCGTACGGCAGTCGCAATTATACAATGCCCTGATAGAAACCATATCTTCTGAAGTGATGAGCGCTTTCGACCCCCCCATCAGCCCGGCCCACGAGGTTCTCCACTGTGAAGGCGACATACTCCTCGCAGAGGACAACCAGGTGAACCAGAAAGTGGCGAAGCAAATGCTGATCAGCCTTGGGTTGAAAGTGGATGTCGTTTCCAACGGAAGGGAGGCGCTCGAAGCCCTTTCACGCAAGCCTTACCGGCTTATCTTCATGGACTGCCAAATGCCCGAGCTGGACGGCTATGATGCAGCAAGAGCAATACGGCGACAAGAGGCATCACACGCAGCGCCCCTTGATCGGCCCCATATCCCGATCATTGCACTTACAGCCAACGCAATGCAAGGTGATCGCGAACTGTGCCTTTCCGCTGGAATGGATGACTACCTTGCCAAGCCCTTTAACCGCAACCAATTATCTACAGCCGTGAATCGATGGCTTCCCCAAACACAAGCGTCGCCGAACACAGTCAACGAGACCGACAGTCTTTAAAGCCGCCGGAGAACTCGAATCTGCATTGCGTAACGGGGCCCCATCCGATCTCTGCTCACTTTTCACACAGCTCGATAAAAGCTGAATCGCCACAATGGATTTCGCTCGAAAACTGCTGGACGAGCGGAAAGAAAACCCCGCAAACGCCTTCTGACCTTGTCTGACCCCCAACTTACTGTTCCCTTTTAAGGCACCTACCCGTTTCGTCGCCAAATCCCGGAATTGCAAACTATAGCTTCCGGCTCATTATGGCAGTTCTGTCGCCGGCGCCGGTTCCTGTTTCGATTGAATACCATTGTGAAGTGTCTGAAGATGATAATAGACTCCCGCCTCATTCATGAGAGTCTCATGCGTCCCCTGCTCCACAACCTGACCTTGCTCGATGACGATTATCCGGTTTGCACGTCTGATTGTCGAGAGCCGGTGAGCAATGATGATGCTGGTCCGATTCGCCATGACCGCACGGATTGCCTGTTCGATGAGGATTTCCGTCTCCGTATCAACATTCGAGGTTGCCTCGTCGAGAATGAGTATCTTAGGATTTCGGGCCAGTACCCGTGCAAAAGCAAGCAGTTGTTTCTGCCCGGCCGAAAGATCCATTGCGCCTTCGCCGATCACGGTTTCGAGTCCCATCGGGAGTTTTTTCAGCATACCGGCGAGCTGTGAATGTTTGACGATCATTTCAATACCCGCTTGGGGCAGAGCTCGGTCGAGCACGATATTTTCCCTGATGGTGCCCGGCACTATGAAAGTGTCCTGCATGACAAGCCCGATCTGCTCGCGCAGCCATTTTATATCGAATCTTCGAATGTCCAGCCCGTCCAGCAGTATTTGCCCTCCTCCGGAGTCATAGAATCTTTCGAGCAGATTTATGAGCGTCGTCTTACCCGAACCTGTGGCTCCCACAACCGCAAGGGTTTGGCCGGCCTCGATTTCAAAGGAAACCTCCTTAAGTACGGGTATGCCCGGCAGATAAGAAAACGTGACGTTCCGAAAGGCCACATCACCTCTGAGAGTCCGAGGCTGAACGGGATCGATCACAGCGGGAGTGTAGTCTTCCGCTTCCAGAAGCTGAAATATCCGCTCGGCGGAAGCCATGGCTGATTGCACAATCGTGTATTTCTGGGAAAGCTCCCGGATGGGTTGAAAAAACAGCCTCATGTAGGAGATGAACGCAGTCAGGATACCGATCGTCATGTAGTTCTTCAGTATCTGTTCGCCGCCGTACCAGATAATCAGAGCGAGCGCCAGTGAACTCATCACTTCTATCAGAGGAACAAAGACCCCGAAGACCCTAATCTGATACATTCCGGCATCGAAATATCCCCTGTTCAGTCCTTTGAATCTTGCGGCCGCATCCTTCTCGCGCAGAAAAATCTGGATAATCGATATTCCAGACACAGCCTCTTGCAGAAAAGCATTTATCCTCGCCAGATGAGCACGAATTCTGCGAAAAGCCTCGCGGCTAAGCCTTCCGAATATGAGAGTCGTCAACAGCATGAGAGGAAAAGTCACAGCAAGAAGGGCAGACAGGCGCCAGTTCATCCAGAACATGATAGCCAAAATGCCTGCGAGCCTTATTCCTTCGTTAAAAAGGGTAATTATGACGGAAGTGAACATTTCATACATGTTTTGGATGTCGTTGGTGTGCCGGGTTACGAGTCTGCCCACACGGTTGGCGCTGAAGAAGGAGAGATTGAGATCCAACACATGCACGAACAGTCGCTGCCGCAGAGAATGCATTATCCTCTGGCCTGTCCACTCCAGGGCGAGCACCTGGAAAAAATTTGCTATAAATCCGAGGAGAATCACTCCAAGGAACAGGGCTGCTATGCTGTATATTCCGTGAAGCCGTTCGTTCACGGCGAGCGAATCGTTGAGGATATACTTATCCATTCCGATCTGAACCAATCGTGGCCAGATAAGGCTCGTACCGGTGATAATGAGGGAAAGCCCGACAGCGACGAGGCTCCACCTCCACTGGGGAACAAAGAGCTTCAGAATCCGTCCCCACAGCTTGAAGTCGCCCAGATACCCGGCGCTATCTTCGTCAAAAGATTCCTGGTCGCTATTCATTACAGTGAATCCACCCTGCGAGCATTCCCGGTTACCCGAATTTCCAGAGGCCGGAGTGTCCGCTGGTCTGATGTTTGTATATGGTTGCATAGAAGGCGCTGTGCTTTATCAGTTCATCGTGGGGCCCTCTGTCCACAATTCGTCCATTGTCCATGACCAGGATTTCGTTGGCATCAGCCAGGGGAGCAACCCGGTGAGACACGATAATACAGGTCCGCCCCCTGAGGTAGGACGCAATCGACTGGATGATCGAATGCTCGGTTTCCATATCCACGGCCGACAGGCCGTCATCTATAATGATTATGGGTCTATCGAGAAGGAGTGCGCGGGCGATGGCCAGTCTCTGCCTTTGTCCGCCGGACAGCTTTATGCCGCGTTCCCCAATTCTCGACAGGTAACCCTGGGGCATAGCGATTATTTCATCATGGATTGCGGCTGCTTTCGCCACTCTTTCAATATCTTCGACCGAGGCGTCGGGTTTGCCCAGGGCGATGTTGAAGGCGATTGTATCGGAAAAAAGCATGACATCCTGCGGAACGTAGGAAATCGCGCTTCTGACCGTATGGAGGGAGAGTTTATTGACATCCAGGCCGTCGAAAAAGAGGGTGCCGTCCTCGACAGGATAAAGTCGCGCAAGCAGGTTGCACAAGGTAGTCTTGCCCGCTCCGGTTCGCCCCACTATTCCGAGCACCTTTCCCTGCGCGATGTCGATGCTGATCTGTTTCAGACAAGGTTCTACGCTTCCGGGGTAGGTAAAGGTCTGTGTTTTGAACTGGATCACACCTCGCGAGATTACATGTAAATCCGGACCGGCAATATCCGAGAGTCCCGGTTTTTCATTCATGAGGGCTTCGATTCTGGCAAGAGAGGTGACTCCACGCTGGAAGAGGTCCGCCACCCAACCCATCGCCATCATCGGCCAGGTCATGATGAAGAGGTAGCTGATGAAGGCGACAAAATCGCCCGCCGTAATCGACCCCAGGATTGCGAGCCTTCCTCCGAAAACCACTACCAGCAGCATGCCGGCATTGCCGATGAATCCGGAAATGGGAAACATGGTCCCATAGATAAAAGCGAGCCGCAGGTTGTTTCTCACATAGGTTTCGCCCATTTGCGCAAAGCGTTCGGCCTGGAAGGCTTCCTGGTTGTACGCCTTAACAAGCCTGATAGAAGCAAGGGCCGATCGCACGAACTCAGTCATGAGGGAAAACTGCTCCTGCACTCTTTTGAACCGGCGATGAAGGCGCGAGGAGAGAACGCGGGTCAAGATCGCGAGTATCGGCATCGGAGATACCGCGACGATGGTTAGAACCGGATGGATGTAGAGCATGAAACCGACTGCCGCCAATCCCATGAAGACGGCATCGACAAAAGCGACAACTCCCATTCCCGAGGCCAGTTGCACGGACGAGAGATCGTTTGTGGCAAGGGCCATTACTTCACCTATAGTAGTTCTCTGGAAAAAGGCCTTATCCAGAGAGAGCAGGTGAGAGAAAAGCCTGTTTCTCAATTCGATTTCCAGAGTTCTGGAAAAGCCGAGAATAAGCTGCCGCCACACGAACCTAAAAACGCCGATAATCAAAGCTATCAGTATAATATAGAGGCCGTATTCGAGCAGCATCCAACGGGTTGCCTGGCCTTGTTGCAGCGCATCAACCGCCCATTTGACAACCCTGGGTATGATCAACTGCAAGACATCAACAAGCATCAGGGCAAGAAAGCCCCACAACAATTTTGAAAGATGCCGTCTGAAATATGGCGCGACGAGCCTGATAGAGCGCCAGGAGCTCTCGACCTCCAATTTTTTCGAAATTGTTCCGAAACCTATTTTACTGAAACTCCCTCTCACAGGCTACGTTCCCCGACTTGCATAGTTTTCAGGTTATGAACTTCAAATCAACGTTTCCACATTCACATTATAGACTCCCGGTAAAGTCTTCGGAATACCTGATTCATCGATACCCATATCCCCGGAACTATACACGAGAGCCATGGATCATTCCGGCAAAGTCCCGGCCAGCCCGGTATGCCTCATCAATGTACTCCGGGTGATCCCGGAGGTCCAGCGGTCCGTCCAAACCTCGGTAGAGAAGGCTTTTCCAGAGTTCCATGTCCAGGGTATCCAGAAAGTAATTCATGGAAAGCAGAATTCCGTCGAAGAGCTTTGGCCCCCTGGTCGCTCCGGCAGAAATGAATAGAGCTTTCCGCGCAGGCTGCCTCAGGCCGAAGGGCGCCTTTTCCACGAGGTATTTTTTTGCCCACAATGCCTGACAGCGATCCATAAAAATTTTCGTGTGGGCGCTCACGGTGTAGAAGAAAACCGGGGAACTCAGCATAAGAGCGCGGCAGGCAAGCAGTTTGTCATGGATAGGCTGAAAATCGTCCTGAATGACGCATCGGCCGGTATCCCTGCACGCGTAGATTTCAAGGCAGGGAGAGATCTTCAGCCCACTCAGCCGGATCTCCTCGACCTCGGCTCCGCTCTCCCTGGCCCCCTTTACGGCATGTGAAAGCAGCGTCGAGGTATTGCCCTCCCGGCGAGGGCTTCCGTAGAGTGCTAATATTTGTTCCATCTCGGACCCTTTACCATAGTTGCATTATCGGAGTCACTCGACCGGCTGTAATTTTGATTTGCAAATTGCAGCCCTTTGCTCCAAGGTAGTCAAGTAATTAGAATAAGGTGAATCGTGCCGCAATGGGATTCACTATCGGCAAAGCGCTATATTCCATCGCGTCAACATACATTTACAGGGATTTCATTTCGGCGGATAGAGGTTTGTGATGAATTCAGGAAATGAAGTTTACGATCTCATAATTCTGGGCGGCGGCCCCGCCGGACTTACTGCCGGGCTCTACGCAATGCGTGCTGTTCTTAAAACCATCCTGATCGAGAAGGCAACACCCGGAGGACAGGTCGCCATAACCAAAGGGGTCGAGAACTATCCCGGGTTTGAGGACATAAGCGGCCTTGATCTCTGCGATAAATTCCTCCACCATGCCCAATCCTACGGACTCGAACTGATTCGCGATGAAGTAATCTCAATTCAACCCGGAACAGAGAGGCACTCGGTATTGCTCGAAAGCGGCAAGGTTTTGCAGGGACATGCCCTCATTATTGCAACGGGAGGAACTCCTCGAAAGCTTGGTGTTCCGGGGGAAGACGAACTGCTCGGCAGGGGTGTTTCCTATTGCGCCAAATGCGACGGGTTCTTCTTTCAGGATCGGGTCGTTTCCGTTGTCGGAGGCGGAGACACCGCCCTGGAAGAAGCGCTCTATCTCACAAAACTCGCATCCAAAGTCTACCTCATCCATCGCAGGAACACATTCAGGGCCAGCAAGATCCTGCAAAGACGCGTGGCCGATTCCGGGATCGAGTTGGTACTGGATTCAACCATCACTCGCATAAACGACCAGGACAATGCCGTATATTCCATTTCGGTTGAAAATCTTCTTACCGGCGAACAGAGAATCATAGAAACCGAAGGGGTTTTCATTTTCGTGGGTCTGTTTCCGAACAACAAGATCGTCCCGCCGGGGATTGCCATGGACGCGTCCGGTTACGCCATTACCGATGACAAATGCGCAACCAATATACCGGGCATTTTCATAGCGGGCGACCTCAAACAGAAGTACGCAAAACAGATAGTCATCGCGGCGGCAGAGGGTTGCACCGCCGCTCTTGCGGCCGCTAGCTATATCGATGAGAAAAAAAGTGAAATCAAGTAGATTTGCTCAGCGGCGCACGAAACCACCGTTTCCTACCGGACAGATGATATAGTCTTATCTTGTCCGCCTTAGAGCGAGATCCACCCGCCGTCATCCCGGCAAGCATGCCCCGGAAAGCCCTGATCCTGGGCGCGGCTCAGATTGGCTTTACCGGTAAAGCGGCAGCTTTGAAAAGACAAATGGGGCCGGGCGTTAGCTGGAACTCGGGACCAGAGCAATTAGCGCCGGGCATGGATAAAACTATAGTAACTATGAAAAACAGCTACGGCACTCAACTTGCGACAACGTGGCACGAACCTTATCGGGAACAATTCAAATGAGAAAATTATTTTTGAACAATGATGTTTTGAGCAAAACCATCATCTTTGTCTTCATCATGGCTTTCCTCTCATTTTGTCGCTTCACTTCCTCCCCGCCCACCCTTTATGCCGCCGATAAACAGTTTCTCGATAAGTCCTGCCCTGAATACGGGATTCTCATACAGACCGCCGGTAATATACCCGCCTCCGAAGCAATGGCGCCCGACATCGGCAAATGGGTGCGCTGGTCTGGAAAGGTCGTTGCGGTTGAGGAAACATTATGGGGCGCCGATGTTACCGTTACATGCACTGAGTCTTCCACTGAAGGCGCTATAACGCTTTCATTCGATTCGAAACCTGCGCTTTTACCCGGCAAACAGATAAATTTCACGGGCCAGGTTGAGAGTTTTCCCGAATCGGGAGGCATCGCGCTCAAGAGTGCAGAGTTGATTCAGAGTTTCCAAAAAGAACCGGTATCAGCTTCAATGACCAGTTCAGGAAAATCCACAACAACCATCAATCCTACGGTCCCAAGTCTTTCGGTGCCGCCCCCGCGCGTGACGGAAGACGCCGATGCGCACCGAAACGTTCTGAATGATGTCAGTGCAAAAGTCCGCAGTTATTTCGGTTTTGTTCAGAGCCGGGAAGTCGACCGTGCAATAATGCTCTATGCAACGGTCAAACGACCGAATATAAAGAGAAACGTGATCGAGGCGGTAGCGAAAGATACCGAGTACTACAGAATAGACAGGATCGAACCCGTCAAACTTGGTCCGCTTGACTCCAGGGTGGCCGTCTACGTTTGGCACAAGAGGATCAAAGGCTCAGAGGAGTACTGGGAGATCTACATGGATTTCGTTAACGAGCAGGGCGAGTGGAGGATAGTCTCAACCCCCGGGAAGCGCATCCGCTGATTGCTAAGCCCAAAGACCTTAAAACGCCGATACACCGCCGGAGATAATCCATTGAGAATTTTCCTGCCCAAATTGTTTGCTGCCGCTCTTGTTTTGTTTCTATACCCGACACCAGTAAATATGGCTATCGCTGCCGGTCAAAGTGAATCCGGAAGCGTTGCCCTCGGCTGCTGGCCCCAGGATGAACTGAAAGGGAAACCCGCCGACAAGAAAATTCTCGCGATGCCTGCCGGATTGGTCAACATGCCTCCCGAGCGGCTCCGACCGAGCGTGATTGGCGCCGAACTCCGCCCTGAGATGCAAAATTCCATCAGAAGGGTCAAACCCGCCGGCGACAAAAAACTTGTAGCGCTTACCTTCGACCTTTGCGAAAGGGAAAGAGAAATCGCCGGGTATGATTACGAGATTATCGATTACCTTCGGGACAATGGCATAAAAGCGACTTTTTTTGCCGGCGGCAAGTGGATGCGCTCTCATCCGCAAAGGACAATGCAACTCATGTCCGAGCCTTTCTTTGAAATCGGCAACCATGGCTGGAGCCATAGAAACTTTCGCCTGCTCGACCAACGCACTGCGGAGAATGAAGTTCTGTGGACCCAGGCGCAATATGAGCTCATATGGGAAGAGCTTGCAAAGCTTCCCTGCATGCGAGCCACCGGGGAAAGGGCTATCAAAAGTATTCCCAGAGTCCCGCAAGTATTCAGATTCCCGTATGGCACGTGTACTCCGCAGACGCTTGCCTTGCTGCAACGGCTTGGTATCGCCGCGATCCAATGGGATGTTGTCTCCGGAGACCCCGCCAAAAGCCAGACGTCTTCCGCTATAGTCGGTATTGTTTCCAAACAGGTCCAGCCAGGTTCTATTGTAATATTTCACGCAAACGGACGGGGGCACGGCACCGCTGAAGCGCTCCCCATTCTTATTGAAAAGCTCAGAAAGGAGGGGTACTCATTCGTCACGGTCAGCGAACTGCTAGGATCGGGTACTCCGACGGCAGCCTCTGAATGCTACGAGATAAAGCCGGGAGATAATCGGCGCTATGACAGAATAGGAAAATAGAGTGGAAAGGGGTTGAATGAACCTTGCGTTGAGAACAGTATTTGTTTTGACTGTTTTGGCCGCGCTCTGCTTTTTAAAATCGGGTGTTCCATTGAGGGCCGGTGAAACAAGGGAATTTTCCGAACGCTCCTGCTCCGAGGTTTTCTCCGTTCTCTCCGCCTCGGATGCAAAAGAGAGCGAGCATCAGCGCGCACTTCTCATGAACACATGGGTCCGGTGGCAAAGCAGTTTTGAGAAAAAATCCGAAACCCTGTGGGGATACGAAGTTGCGGTTAAATGCCTCCCACAAGGTGGAACCGTCAGCATCTCATTCGATTCGAAATGGAAGCCCAGTCTCGACAAATTGAATAAGGGGCAACAATTGGAATATGTCGCGCGCGTTTCGGGTTTTAACGACGCCAACGGAATAGAATTATCAGAGGGGGAAATAGTTCCGATAAGCGCAACTGCTTCCCGGACACTTCCTCCAGAATCTGCCGGAATACCCCACACCATAACTGGCGAAAGAGCGAACATTCCCGGAACATCAACCCAGCCCGAAAGGTCTGCTGCACTACCCAAATCAAACAGCGACATGCCTATTGAGGTGAGCCAAGTAACTTCGTTTATCCGAAATTATCTGGATTTGTGGGAAAAGGGGTCTGCTTCCTCCGTGCTGACATATTATGCAACCAGCGTTGATTACTATTCAGTCGGGATTGTGGGATTGGATTTTATCTTGAAAGACAAGCAGAACTTTCTCAAGAAATGGAAGAAGCTCAATTTTGAAATAATCGTGCCTGTTGAAGTGCAGCACGATGATGTTTCCGGAACGCTATCCGTACGCTTTACCTATCAATTCAGCGCGGACTCGGGAAAAGAATCGTCACGGGGAGTAGCTGAGAACTTCTGGAAAATCAAGAAAATAGACGGGAAATTTAAAATTCTCAGCGAAAAGCAAAAGATCCTTTCGCGTGAACGCATTTAGAGCCGCCCTGATGATTCTGCTTCTTTCGGTTGCTCCGGTGATACCCATGAATTGATTCAGATGGTGTCTAAAGAACGCCGGACCCGGCACCCAATAGACAACGCCTCTACGTTCTCAAGATTCCGGTTTCGCTTCTGTTACGTCCATCCAGGTAACCTCTAAGCGATCTCTGGACATTAGGATATTCCCTATCCCCGCTTCTAAGAAACCCGAAGAGCTGAACAACAATAATCACGAACAGCGCCTCGACAGTGAAATAGAGAATCGGCACGAGAAATTTCGAGAAGGTTTCCGCAAATACGGCCGCAAATAAACCCACGCGCGTGCCGGAATAGGACGCGACTGCATTAGTTGCGTACTTCAGGGACAGCACGAAAGCAGTCAAAATGTACAAGCAAACAATAGAAAAGAGAATTGAGGCGATCCATATTCTGATGTGAACAGATAGTTTCCTACCCTTCATTGTGCTCAATTCCGATTTGAGAGAATATACCTGTTCGCCGGCTCCCTTAATTTGGGAATCGAGAGCCGAAATTCGTTGCGACATGCGTGCTCTTGCCTGCGTGCCTATGCTGCTTTCGAGTACGATCTTCCTTTCCACGGCCTGTGGATCGCTCGATCCCGAGTAGAGATGGTAAAGCATTAACTCGTCGAGAAAACCTAAGTCATCCAAATTGTTTTCACCTATGATGAGGGACTTCAATCTATCGTCCGCGTTGCGCTGAAGCAGTACTTTTGCCCTTTGAGGATCAGGAGGTGAAGCTAAGAAATCTTTTGATGCGAGGTAGTAGCAGCCCGGCACGCGGAATATGCCAAAGCTTTGATTACTTATAATGCCGTTCCATTTAGAAAAACCCGCCAGTTTGTTAGCGTAGGCCAAATCAGTCAAAAGCTGGGGGTCTTTTTCATAGCAGTACCTCAAATAGTCAGAAAATAGGTCTTCTCTTTTCTGAAATAACCCATCCAGAATGATCTTGGCCTGAGCCGTCCGTGTCTTGAAGTACTCAAAGTTTCTGCCCAGGCACTCTGGACTCAAAAAGGCTATAAACTCTTTTGAGATGAGCGTGGATTGATCCAACCGGAGCCCGTGGTAATCGGAATCCTGCTTTATTAGGGCATCTGCGGCAGCATCTTCGCTATATCCCAGACGAGCGGCAAAATTCATGAAAATACCGATATTGCTCATTCCATGATTTATGAAAGTCGCTGTCAACACGTCGAAAAATGCCGGGGCTTCCTCATTGCGATATTTCTTCCACAAATCTATGAGGGCCTCGTACTCTTTTTGATTCAGGTGCGTTGACCGCTCAAGGCGAAGGTTTCTTGTGATTGTGGAAGCAATACGGTCATCGGTGTTGTTAAAAAGCGCAGCAACAAGAACTCTCATCCCGTCGCCCTGATCTTCGAGTTGAAATGAATCGTCGGGTTTATAAATATTAGGCCGTATTTTCGACAAAGCAAGGTAAACCGTTTTGAACCTTAATTCGTTGTCTTTATCACCGATGATCTCCTTGAGATGATACTTAACCCGATCGAACACTTCGCTCGCCCGGGCCGGGTCGACATCGACCAAAATAGCGGCAAAGCGCAGAGTACCGGCCGTTCCGGTCACATCCGGCAGCATCTGATTCAAGGCTGCCGCAAGGTCATCGGCCACAAGGCCCAGGCTATTTATCTCCCTGCATTTTGCAAGAATGATTTCGACCTCATCATATTTAGCATCGCTTCGCAATTTAGGAAGCACCGAGAGCCTCTTCCGGACAACATCCTTCATAGTCGCGGCATCCAGTCGGAATACAAGATCATAAACGGTATGTAAATTTTCGACGGTCCGAACCTTTTCGATAAGCTGCACGGCATCTGCCGTCTTGGGGGGCGAATCCAAAGCAAACTCACAAACTGCCAGGTTAAATTGCTGTTCGAAGGAGCCATCTGCAAACTTCTGGTAGATCTTTATGCCCTTCAGGGTCGAGTACGGCGCCTCGATTCCAGCCTTCGGGTATTTGACGGTAATATATGCCTTTTCCAGTTCGTTACCGAAAAGAAAGTATTTTGCATCCGTCAGAACGTCTGTTCCCGCCAATCCGATTGCGGGTGAAAGCAAAAGGGTAACAATCAACACTAACATCAGTGAATTATGGTCTTTCATTCTCTTAAGCAGAAGAGCCAGGTTTCCATTGCTCTTGAAAAGAATGAACCATTTGGCAGGGTTATACTTCTTGAGGTATAAAAAATAGACAACGGCGAGAAAAAGCGACAGCAACAAAATAGCGATGAGCGAATCCAGCGAAAACAATGGCAGAAAACTCAGGCCGCCGAGGATAAAGCTCATGTTGCCCCACGAAAAATGCTTCCGTTCATTCTGCAGCTCGTTCAATTCAGAGGTGATGTGCTGAAGTTCAGTCTCTTTTTGCCTAATATCCTCGACATTCTTCTTATATTCGTCGCTGCTAAGATAGGGATGATCGATATCCTGCATACCGACTTCAGCCAATGTTGTCGCAGATACCCCAAAGCAAAACACGAGAACCAGAATTAACAAAATAGAATTATTCACGACTCATCCTCCGGAGTGTCGATGATAAAAACGAATGTCTCAAGCTTTTAAAGAAAAACCCTTTCGGCATACCGTGTACAAAAGCAATAAAATGAAGAACCGCTATTGGATTGTCTGTAATTAGGTAATGGGCCGTATGTCAACCGCCAGGAGAGGTTACTCGATCAGGCATCTCTTAGCAAGGTTTTTCATGTATATCGCAGCAACCGGAGCAAAGGCGCGCAGGATCCTGGAAGTCTCAGGGACGCCCGAAAAAGAGGCACACCGCAATTACCGTTAGGAAAAGGATTCTGTAAATAAGCTGATGAGCTCGACGATATTATCGTGTTGTATTTTCTAGTATCGATACAGTAACCTGTTATCGGGGGATTCCTTGTTCCGCCCCGGGATTAAGGACCTCCTGGGTGACCCAGGACTAGAGCATTCCGGGGCAGACTTGCCGGAATGACACAATTTACCCTTTTTCCCCGCTTTTTCACCGAAACACTGTTATTCAACAACCTGTTGAGTATGTCCAATGTCAAGATCTGACACCGTAATTATTTAAATTGAAAAACAAGTGGAGTTGTCAAAGGCAGAGTAAATGGTAAATTTCCAACAGGAACAACTTCTGCTGCATAGAATGCCCCAACACCTATTTGTTCGGCATCTTCGGTCGAATCCGTGCATATACCATTTCCCGACTTTACAGAGCCAAACGCAAATTGACCGATCTTAGGAGAAGATCCTTCAATAACCTTGTAATACAAATTTCCAGCCATTCCCATACTTTTCCCCGACATACTCATTAAATATGCCTTTCCAGTACAGCCGGCATTATCGAACCATACGGAATAATTTGACATCTCTATTGTAGTATCGTAGAGAATCGTACAATCGGTACTACTATCGAGACATTCCTGGATGATGTTATTTATATCGTAATGAAAGCTAATAATAGCGTCTATTTGCGGGTTGTATACAAGTATTGCTCCCTGAATGTATTGTGTATCCTGGCTGTCTGTGTAATTTCCGCTGCTGCTAAAATCAATGAGATTCCCCAAGAATTGCCCGGCGCCGTCATAGACCTTGCTCACACCCGAGGAACCGGCATCACCCTTGGGTCCGGTCGGCCCTTTTAGGCCTTGAGGACCTGTCGGCCCCTGTGATCCGGTATTGCCCGTGACCCCGGGGGTCCCTTGAGGGCCCGTAGCGCCCTTGGGTCCGGTCGGCCCTTGTGGACCCTGTGTTCCCTGCGCACCCTGTTGTCCGGCGGGCCCCTGGTCCCCTTTCTTTGCCAGAAGCTTCCAGTCGGCGGTGTTGCCGTCGGGCTGAATCTTGCTGTTAGCGGCAATGCAGATGTAAGCCGATCCATTGAAGCTAACCACATCGTTAACCGAATATGCCGTAGTATTGGCCCATGCCCCTTTCCATGCAAGGCCGGCGGGACCCTGGACGCCCCTCGGCCCCGCAGGCCCTGTGGGTCCTGTAAGCCCAGTCGGTCCCTGCTGACCTTGCGGCCCTTTGTCGCCTGTTGGTCCCTGCGGGCCTTTCGGGCCTTGCGGGCCTTGAACCCCAACAATATTCAAGGAAATGGATGTTTCTGATGACTTATCACAACTGCTGCCCGATACCAGCAGCCTCAACGCTCCGGTTGCATTGTTATAACATGCATTAGTCGCCTGGGTTGCGGCGCTGGCATGAGAATAGGAAAGAATCAAGACGGCAAACAAAACGATACGCGAAAGGCGGACAAACTCATTTCTTTTCACGGCCAAGTCCTCTCAAGTCTTTTCATCGTACCCATTGAAGTGGGAAGATCGTAGCACGGCGGCTTTCACCGGACACCGTTTTGTTCTCGGCTTAGAAAGCTCCCGCTCAATTGCCGTCGGAACAGGGAATATTCGTGCAGGGCGCCGCGCCGGTGAGAGTTGCGCCTATACCCGGACCGACCACTTTGGGCAAGATTGTGCCGTCGCTGAATGCTATCAGCCTGCGCTTGAGTCCCGGATGTTTGATATCGAATCTGTAGGCCGAAAAAACATCATTGGACATGTCGGCGTTATGAACATATTTCCGGGCCTCGGTTGCATAAAGGGGGGTGCAAGCACCACCGGGATAAAGGTCCGGGCAATTTTCCCCCGTCACGATTCTTGTCATGGGATTGATGTATTCCCACACGAGCTTAAATCCCGTATTCTGATTTCCGGAGTCATACATCACTTCGACGAGTTGGCCCGTTTCCCCCGAGCAGATCAAGGTGTTGCCGTTCGGGAGCCTTTGAGCATTGCCCAGATGTCCGGAATCGAGGGTGGAGGGGTGACTGGGCGTATAATCCCAGACAACCTGGTTCGATCTCTTCATTGTGCCGTAACCCAGACCGGAAAACACGGTCCCATTACCGGGACCAGTAATGTCGGTATAGTAGCCCGCGCTTCTCTCCGGGAAGAAGGCAAAAGGCTGACCGTTATCAGTGGTGCGGGTATAGCTTGCCGGACCGGGCGTACCGCCCATCACTGCAGATCCCCGGGCCGGCGTTCTGGTCATGACCGTTGGGTCGATCTCCAGGACATGCGAGCCGCCACCGAGCGGATTGTTGTTGCCGCTATGATTGTCGAAAATAAGAAAGTTATTTCCGGTTTGATAAACGAGTCTATATTTCAATTCCCCCCAGCCAGAGTCATATGGCTCATTGTGGAACATTTGGGGGCCGTTGGTATAGAAGTTTTTCGGAATCCAGCTAACGCCGCTCGCTCCCCATAACTGGATGGTTCCATTCTTACCCCAACTTGCCCTGTCGCCGGTGTCCCCATCTGCGGACGGATGGGTATAGTTCATCGAAGCCCCGAAGCGGTATTTGAAATCTCCAGCCGAGGAGGCCGCATTCGCAATGCTTTTTGCCGGATCTCCCTTCACAAAGGTACCGTCGTGATCCACGACATAGAATTCGTTATGGTTCCGCGAGTTGAAGACGATTCAGCCCAAGTCCGGATTGTAGTCCAGCGAGTCAATGTGATTCCAGTCGGGCCTCAAACGGGGACCGTCCTGAGACTGGTTCGCGTCAAGGGCCACATTCAATTTGGAAGGGTCGTTACCCGTAGTGAGATGGTCATAGAAGGACCATTTCCATAGGATATTGGCACCCGTCTTGTCATTGGCCGGGTGGGACGAATCCACTTCATAGATGGCGCACAGCGAGAAGCCGTAGCTGGCGGAGGTCGCCCCGGAGGGCGCCTCAGACGCGTTAAAATTCTCCCAGGCGATAAAAAGCGTGGTATCGGCGTTGAGCGCCTTGTTATGGATCCGCTTCATATCGTGATGCAGGCGAAACATCCTGCCATTGTAGCTCGAAAAAACGTTCCAGGAATTGACAATCTTCTCGTTCCAGTCGACTTCTTCCATTAGACCGCAAGCGGCGCCGGCTTCCAGGTTGAGGTATTGCGGTTGCCATACATAGCTTCCCGTTACTGGGTTGAAGACTTGAACTCGAGGCGGCGGCGGGGTGACAGCCCGCAACAGGTTGCCGTTTTCAAGAAGCTGGGCGGTCCAGGGCGCGTATTTCGGGCACGGCCACTTATGGACAACCGTTCCGTACATATCGATGAGGTACGTGTACGCGGTTTGCGACAGGGTGAAGCCGTCCGCTGCGACCGGCCACCTCAGCGGCGTAAAAAGCGTTACGCCGGCATAGGCGTTCGTCTTGTCATAATAAGTGAGTTCGGTCGGATAATGCTCCACAGCCCGCGCGGCGACGGCAGGCAGACAAAGGAATACGGCGACGGCAATAATAATGCTCAGAAGTTTTTTCATCATCATCCCTCTCCGGTGCAAGCCCAAATCACTTTGGCATTCGACAAGACAAGAATCCGAAGGTTTTTAAGCAAACTCCATGCCTTAAAAGTTTCATACAGTAATTACAGCTATATAGATGTAACTTTCCGGTTTAACGAAGAAAAAAAATGTAAAATCTTCCGACATCGATTAAGTGATTTTGACCCAAGACGCATATCAGCAGTACATCTTTAACTTGTAAAACAAATTTACATATTTAGTTGAAACGGGTAAAAGGGCGGGAAAGAATCGGGTAATAATTATAGACAATCATCAATTTTATTTAAGAAAAGCGGCAATTTAAAGTTGAAAAATTCTCCTCTGATAATCATATGCCGAGTTTAAGACGAATTACAATTCATCGAAGGTTGCCCTCATCTTGTTGCCGGCGATTCGTCCCTGATACATTCGCCTGCCTCGGGAACAGCTCAATCCAGTCCTTACAATCCCCTCGAAGGAAATCAGAACATAATAAAGGATACTACTTTATTGACATTCCTACGGATACGGCATAGAATGGATGTGTTAAAAATAGCATAATGCCTTTCGGAATCCCTTCTCACCTCACATTACAATTCACTCCCATTGAACCGGATCGGACAATCTCTTAATCAATAGTCGAAAATTTCCTGGTCGCCCTTTTTATTATTTCGTTTCGTTCACTTTTGGAGAAACCTTTTTTTTGGGCGCAGATGTATGTTCACTCTCGTCCGGGGTATTTCTCCCGGTCATCTGCATCTCAGGTTTTAATAACGGAGGACACCGAGCATGAAATTGACGCGTAGAAGTTTTTTGAAAGTCTCCAGCGCCGCATCTGCCGGGCTGGCTCTTAACGGATTGGGTTTGGATCTCAGTTCCGTCAGGGCGTATGCGTGGGAACTGCGCACCTCCGAAGCCAAAGAGACTCCAACGATCTGCTGCTACTGCGCGGTTGGTTGCGGGATTCTCTGTCATACCGATAAGAAGACGGGAAAGATCATCTACACTGAAGGCGACGCTGACCATCCGATCAACAACGGGACTTTGTGTGCAAAGGGGGCTTCGGCCTACCAGATCGCGCAGAATGAAAAAAGAGCGACCAACGTTCTTTACCGGGCTCCCAACAGCGATAAGTGGCAGGTAAAGAAATGGGACTGGGCGCTCAAGGAAATAGCCAAACGCGTCAAAAAGACCCGGGATGCCGGTTTTGCAGCGGGCAACGAGCAGGGGCAGATCGTCAATCGATGTAACGATATTGCCTCCGTGGGAAGCGCCGCGCTGGATAATGAGGAATGCTGGCTGTACCAGGCCATGCTGCGTTCCCTTGGAATCGTCTATATCGAACACCAGGCCCGCATCTGACACAGCGCAACTGTAGCGGCTCTGGGAGAGTCGTTCGGACGCGGCGCAATGACCAATCATTGGATCGATCTGGCAAATAGTGACTGCATTCTGATCATGGGCAGCAATGCCGCCGAAAACCACCCGATTTCTTTCCGGTGGGTGCTCAAGGCACAAGACAACGGCGCCACCGTCATCCATGTCGACCCACGCTTCACGCGCACATCGACCAAGGCAGACATCTATGCCCCCCTGCGCTCGGGAACCGATATCGCCTTCCTGGGCGGGATGATCAAATACATTCTCGAAAATGATAAGTTTTTTACGAGTTATGTCGTAAATTACACCAATGGGCCTTACATCGTTGGTGAGAAGTACTCTTTTAAAGACGGGCTTTTCTCCGGGTTCAACTCGGAAAAGAAATCCTACGACTCCTCAACCTGGGCTTTCGAACTCGACGATCAGGGCATTCCGAAAAAGGATTTGACGCTCCAAGATCCCCGTTGCGTGTTTCAGTTATTGAAGACCCACTATTCACGCTACGATCTCGATATCGTTTCGTCCGTGACGGGGACACCCAAGGACGACCTGCTGAAGGTTTATCTGGCATACAGCGCTACCGGCGTTTCCGATAAGGCCGGAACGATCATGTACGCCATGGGATGGTGCCAGCATACGGTAGGCGTGCAGAATATCCGCGCGATGTCGATAATCCAGCTTCTGCTTGGGAACATGGGCATAGCGGGAGGCGGTGTCAACGCACTTCGAGGTGAATCCAATGTACAGGGTTCAACCGATGCCGGACTTCTCTTCCACATCCTTCCCGGCTATCTTCCTTCCCCGACCGCTTCCCTGGCCACGCTTGCAGATTACAACAAGAAGAATACGCCGACGAGCAAGGACCCGTTGAGCGCCAACTGGTGGCAGAACCGACCCAAGTACATGGTGAGCCTGCTCAAGGCGCTTTACGGGGATGCGGCAAAAAAGGAGAACGATTTCTGTTATTCCTGGCTTCCCAAGGGTGACGAGGGGAAAAGCTACAGTTGGCTCGACCTGTTCGATGCGATGTATAGTAAGCAACTCAAGGGTTTTTTCGCATGGGGCATGAACCCCGCGTGCAGCGGAGCCAACGCAAACAAGACCAGAGAAGCGTTTGCCAATCTTGACTGGATGGTTAACGTCAACGTTTTCGACAATGAGACGGCTTCCTTCTGGAGAGGACCTGGGATGAACCCCAAGCAGATCAAGACCGAGGTCTTTTTCCTGCCCTGCGCCGCATTTCTTGAGAAGGAAGGTTCGATTTCAAACAGCGGGAGGTGGGCGCAATGGCGTTACAAAGCCCAGGAACCTCTCGGAGACTCCAAGCCCGACGGAGACATTATCTACGAACTGTTCAAGGAAATCCGCGACCTCTATAAGAAGGACAAAAAGGCCAAGTTCGCGGACCCGATTTTGAATCTGAAGTGGGATTACGCCACAAACAACAAGTTCGATGCGCATCTGGCTGCCAAAGCAATAAACGGATACTGGCTGGAGGATAAGACCATCGGGGACAAGACCTACAAGAAAGGCGAACTCGTCCCGGCTTTTGCCATGCTCCAGGACGACGGGTCCACATCGTCGGGAACCTGGATCTATTGCCAGAGCTATAACCAGGACGGCAACAACATGGCGCGACGGGACAAGAGCGATTCCAGCGGGATCGGGCTCTACCCCAAGTGGTCGTGGGCCTGGCCCGTAAACCGCAGGATCATTTATAACCGGGCTTCGGTGGACCCCACCGGAAAGCCTTGGAACCCGAAAAAGCCGGTCATCGAATATGTGGGCGAGGTAAAAGACGGGAAATATGCCTCCGGGAGTTGGAAAGGCGACGTCCCGGACGGGCCGTGGCCTCATCTTCAAAACCCGGACGGTTCGCCCAGAGCTGACGGAAAACTGGCATTCATTATGAGATCGGACGGCTACGGCGCACTTTTCGGGCCGGGGCTCAAGGACGGTCCCTTTCCCGAACATTATGAACCGCTCGAATGCCCGGTTGAAAAGAATTCTTTCGGTCTGCAGCTCAACAATCCTATTGCCGCAATTATTAAATCCGAGAGGGATGTCATCAAAACCTGTGACCCGCGCTATCCTTTCGTGGGCACGACGTACCGCGTAACGGAACACTGGCAGACGGGCGTTCTCACAAGAAATCTTCCCTGGCTCATCGAGGCCGAACCACAGTTATTCGTAGAAATTAGCGAGCAGCTTGCCGAGATAAGAAACATCAAGAACGGAGAGAAAGTCATCGTAGAATCCGCGCGAGGCATGCTTGAAGCCGTTGCCATAGTCACCAAGCGTTTCAGACCTTTTACAATTCAAGGAACTGAAATCCACCAGGTAGGTCTGCCGTGGCACTATGGATGGATTTTTCCGCCGGAGGGCGGCGACAGCGCCAATCTGCTCACACCCTCCGTGGGAGACCCCAACACGCGGATCCCGGAATCGAAGGCATTTATGGTGAATGTGCGAAAGAAGGGGGCATAAGCAAATGGCCGGTAAAAGCATATTTATAGATACAACACGGTGCACGGCGTGCAGAGGCTGCCAGATCGCATGCAAAAACTGGAACCGGAACGGAGCCTCCGCTACCAGGAATACGGGCAGTCACCAGAACCCCCCGGACTTGGACGGGAATACGTTCAAAGTCGTAAGATTCAGCGAGGTCGAGACGGACGGCAAAGTCTGCTGGTACTTTTTCCCGGATCAATGCAGGCATTGCCTCGAGCCTCCCTGTAAAGACGCCGCCGAAGGGTATGTCCCCAATTCGGTCATTCAGGACAAGGCGACAGGCGCAGTCGTCTACACAGAAAAAATGAAAGAAGCGCCTTTTGACGAAGTCAAATCGAGCTGCCCCTATAATATCCCCAGGCTAAACGGTATGGCCCAACCGGTCAAATGCACGATGTGTATCGACCGGATAAGCAACGGCCTCAAGCCCGCCTGCGTTAGAACCTGTCCGACTTCGGCTATGAATTTCGGCGAAAGGGATGAAATACTGCAAATGGCAAGGGAAAGGCTTGCGGCAATCAAGGAGAAATACCCCAAGGCACAGCTCTTGGATGCAGACCAGGTAAGGGTCATATACCTCGTAACCGATGATCCCGTTAAATACCATAAGAATGCCGTGGCATCGGTGACCCCCGCAATCGGTCAGGGGCAGCCCGGCAGGTTTGCCGGGCCGATTAAGAGGATTCTCGGCAATGTTCTTGGCGTATGATTAAAAGGGCCGAAAGAAAAAACCCTTAACCACGATAACAAGGGCTCTTAACCACGAAAACAAAAGCTCTTAACCACAAAGAGCACGAAGAAAATCTTTTTAATAACAAACACCTGCCGGTCGGAAGCGCGAAAATGATGCAAGAAAAACGAGAAAGTGGTGGATAGTCGTACGAAGGAGAGGAGCGAAGCGGGGTGAAGGACACTAGGAAAATCTTGCAAGACATATAATAAAATGCCAGATAGCCATGTATTGTCAACTTAGTTATCAATTCGAAATCCCCTCTGCGAAAGGGGGAACTGCAACCTGCCCCATTTCGAGGGGGCGGCAAGGCCGCTACCAAAACCAAATACAAGAACATTGACCACGCTCTTCGTGGTTAATGTTCTTTGGTTTGGGAGGAAACACTGGATGATGAGCGAACTGAAATGCATACCACATTAAATCTGGAACCAGAGACAATCAGGCAGGCCATCGCTCTTGCCGGAGTGGAAAAACCGGCTTACGTTCACCTCTATCCATTCCTTGAAGCTATTTTCATCTCACGGGCAGAAGCAAAGGTAAACATGTGCCTAAAGGTTCCGGATATGGATGATAAGCTTGCCGGAACCAAATGGGAACACGGTTTTCCTCTGATGAACCGCTGGGATTTTCCGGTTGATGCGCAGACTGCCGAGAGAGTCTTCCGGGAGGTTGGAAAAGTCATTCCCGGGGACAATCGGAATCTTGCCGACGCTTTTTTGATCCTCGATGAGTCGCTCAGGTCGTGTTCGGAAGATCGCGAACAATTCTGGCGCAGTTTCATGCATCACGAGATGGAACCATGGGAAGAATGGGTCAAGACTACCGAGAACACCGATCCGGCTTCGATCCTCTTTTTGGCGAGGACCGCAATCAGACCGGCTCTGGAATTGACAGCCGAAAAACTGATCGAGAGGCATCCCATCCACAGGTCCTGGCTGAAGGGATTCTGCCCCATTTGCGGTTCGTTACCCTCTCTGCTCTACCTGGAGGGCGCAGGAGAGCGCAAGGCGTTGTGCTCGTGGTGCGCAACCAAGTGGAATCTTCACAGGCTTCAGTGCCCCTATTGCGACAACCGAGATCACGAATCCCTCGGATACATGTCGATCGAAAAAGAACCACAATACCGGATCACATACTGCAATTCATGCAAGTTCTATTTCAAGCAGATCGATACCAGAGACCGAGCGTATTTTCCTTATCTTCTTCTGGAGGAATGGACCACGCTGCATCTCGATCTTCTTGCACAGAGGGCCGGGTGGCTCTGCCCACCCTCCCCTGCTCCGGCAATTTATAAACAAAGCGAATAAGTCGCACTTTGTTAGTGCGGAATAGCTGCAATCTTATCCTACCAGCAATCCCCGCCGGGCATCGGCCGAAGGCTTTGGCCTCCCGTGGCTTCACGAACTTTCCCACATTCTAGAGTTCCCTTTTTTGAAGAAAAGGTTCAGAGTAGCTATTTTGCGCACCGGAGCAGTGCGCGGCTGCAGAGATGTGATTATCATTCAGCAGTCCGGTATCCACGGCAAAGGGATCGATCGTTTCTCAATATCCGACACATGGCGGGGCGTTCTTTGTTGTCTCCTTCCTTCATTTTATTCCTGATACATTCGCGAGAGTGATGATTATGCTCAGGGAAAAGAACATGTGGCGTATCCTGCTTTTTATGGTACTCCTATCTGGTTGTATGAAGGTGGGTCCGGATTACATCCGACCCTCGACAGCGGTTGCTCCAAACTGGCTTGAAGCCGGCGACGAGCGGTTCAAGACCGAAGCCGCGGAATATCGCGCCTGGTGGCAGGCATTCAATGATCCGGTTCTCAATCGCGTGATCGATCGGGCCTATCGCGAGAATCTAACATTGAAGATGGCAGGCGTGCGCGTGCTGGAAGCGCGTGCTCAACTGGGGATTGCAGTAGGGAACATATACCCTCAGACCCAACAGATGAATGGCTCGATGACCTACAACACCATCAGCAGAGACTCATTCCAGGGGGCCTTCGCCCAGGCGGCTACCCAGCAGAGCGGCGGTTCGAATAGCGCTCAGCCCGGCATTCCGAGCTATTGGCAGGACCAGATCAATCTCAATGCCGCGTGGGAAATCGATTTCTGGGGCAAGTTCAGGCGGGCCGTCGAGTCGGCCGATGCAAACCTGCGCATGTCCCTTGCCGATTATGACAGCGCTCTTGTCAGCCTTACGGCCGATGCCGCCAATTCCTACATTCAGATCCGCACTCTGGAGAAACGACTGGCGATCGCGCGGCAAAACGTTGAAACGCAGACAGAGGGCTTACGAATTGCGGAAGCAAAATACCAAGGCGGCGTCACTACCGAACGCGACGTCGAGCAGGCCAAAACGTTATTGTACAACACACTGGCCACTATTCCCACCCTGGAAGCACAACTGCGGCAGGCTAAGAACGCTTTGGGCGTTCTGGTCGGAGCCCCCCCTTCCGATCTGGCCGGCTTGCTGGAAGGTCCTTCCGATATTCCCGCCCCGCCCACTCAAACGGCTGTCGGAATACCTGCCGATTTACTCAGACGGCGCCCCGACGTGCGGAGCGCCGAACTTCAGGCTGTAGCACAATCCGCTCAAATCGGTATTGCTAAAGCCGACCTTCTGCCCGCCTTTTCTTTGACGGGGTCTTTTGGGGTGCTCGCCATCGATGCAGGAAAAGCTAAGCTTTCCGATATGTTCACCTGGGGAGCCAGGCAGGCCTCGGCCGGTCCTTCTTTCCAATGGAATATCCTCAATTACGGCAGGATCACCAATAACGTTCGTTACCAGGATGCGCGGTTCCAGGAACTTTTGATTTCATATCAGAACACCGTGCTTAAGGCCCAGCAGCAGGTTGAGGATTCCCTCTCCGGTTTTCTCAGATCACAGGAAAACGCCGAGTTCCTGGCGAAAAGCGCCGATGCGGCCAAGCGGTCTTTCGACCTGGCTTTTATTCAATATCAACAGGGCAGCACGGATTTCACTACTGTCCTGACCGCGCAGCAGGCCCTCCTGACTGCCCAGGATTCTTTGGCGAGCGCACTGGGCACAATTTCCACTAATCTTGTCGGAATCTACAGAGCGCTTGGCGGCGGCTGGCAGATCAGGGAAGGACAGGACGTTGTATCCCCGGACATAATCGAAGCCATGAGCAAACGGACCAACTGGGGGAAATTGCTTTCACCTACGGTGTATATGCCGCCCGAGCCGGAGCGATCCACTATCAGGCCTCCGGACTGGTAGGCCCGGGGGCCGGGTCCGAAGGAGAGGAGGAGAGACAGAGATTTGGATTAACCCTTTTGCGCTTCGTGCCCGGATAACGGGTATCCGGGTTACCCGCTTCTGTGGTGAGTGTTGGGTTTCGCTTCGCTCAACCCAACCTACACGCTACACGCTACAAGCTGCTCCGGCAAATGTTGGGTTGAGCATAGCGAAACCCAACCTACACGATCTTCGTGCCCGGATAACGGATAGTAAGTGTCCGGGCTACGCCGGCACAAAGGTGGGCAACGCTTTGCTTTTGCCCACCCTTGTATCCACACAATGGGCAGTGGAACATGCCTGGAGTTTACACATGAATCACAGAACACTTTCGGCAACTTTGCGGGTCCGGCACGGAGCGATATTAGGGCTGATCCTGCCGGTATTTATACTAATTTCAGCCTGCGAGAAGAAAGCCGCCTACACCCCCTCGCCCGCAAAGGTTACCGTTGCTCAACCCGTCAGGCAGAATGTGACCGATTACCTCGAGTATATCGGGAATACCCAGGCGATAAATACCGTTATCCTCCGGGCGCGGGTCGATGGCTACCTGGATAAGGTCTTGTTCCAGGACGGCCAGATCGTGAAAAAGGGGCAGCCTTTGTTTCTTATTCAGCAAAATACGTATTTAGCTCAGCTCCAGCAAGCTGAAGGAAACGTTCTGACCCAAAAGGCCCTCCTGGACCACGCAACACTCGAGTATAAACGCTACTCCGATCTGCTCAAGCAAAAGGCCGCAGCAGAGACCGACGTCGATAATTGGCTCTATCAGCGTGATTCCGCGCAAGCCGCGCTGTTGAGCGCCGAGGCTCAGAGGGACCTGGCTAAGATCAACCTGGGTTATACCTCGGTTCCGGCGCCGTTTGACGGCCGGATCGACCGGAGGCAGGTGGATCCAGCAAACCTCGTCGGGCCTGCCACTACATCCTCTTTGGCCGAGATATCCCAAATAGATCCTCTCTACGTCTACTTCAACGCCAGCGAATCCGATATCTCGCGCCTCATGAAAGCAAACGATATCCTCCGGGCCTCATCAGCAAATATCGCGGTACATATGGCCGTTGCCGATGAAGAAGGATTTCCCCACGAGGGGCGCCTGGATTTTGCCGCCACAACGGTTACTCAAGCGACGGGGACTTTGCTCCTTCGCGGAGTTTTCCCAAACGCTCAGGCAAGCATGCTGCCGGGGCAATTTGCCCGTATACGCATACCGGTCGGGAAGGAAACTGCGGCTATCCTCGTGCCCCAGGTTGCCGTGAGTTTCGACCAATTGGGATCGTACGTTCTGATCGTCAACGAGAACAATGTGGTCGAACGCCGCAACGTCAAAACGGGAACAACCAGAGACAATATGTACGTCATCGCAGACGGCCTCACCGGGGATGAGTGGGTCATTATCAACGGGATACTACGCGCAGTGCCCGGCAAGCCGGTTGCGCCGGAGAAGAAAGTTTCGTCGTCGCCGTGAGGGGCGACCGACCAGGGATGGCAACTGCGGAGCGTAGCCAATACGGCCGGCGGTTAATGTTTATAGAAGGGTGCCGGCCAAAGCAGGCAACTGAGTTGCCTCAAGGTCAGAACGGTTCAAGTCAGGAGACTTGAACCAACGAGTGCGCGACAGGAGAAACCCAAACTGACTTAGGGGCAGGTAAATGATCTCTGAGTTCTTTGTCGATCGGCCTATTTTTGCAAACGTAATTGCATTCGTAACCATCATCATCGGACTGGTGACACTCTTCCAGTTGCCCGTGGCACAATATCCGCAGATCGTGCCGCCCACCATCCAGGTCTCGACGCGCTACCCCGGCGCGAGCGCGGACGTAGTAGCCGCCACCATCGCAGTACCGATCGAGCAGGCCGTAAACGGCGTAGAAAACTCGATTTACATGTCCTCCACCTGCGGCAGCGACGGTTCTTACAATTTGACCATAACTTTTAACGTTGGCACGGATCTCAACACCTCGGTAGCGCTGGTCCAAAATCTGGTTAACACCTCCCTTGCCCAACTTCCCGGCGGCGTGCAGGAGCAGGGCATTACGGTCAAAAAAGTCTCCCCCAATATCCTGCTCGTGGTCAGTCTCTATTCCCCGGACGACCGGTTCGAGGAGATTACTCTTTCCAACTATGCGGTTATCAACTTGCAAAACCCCATTGCCCGTCTTCCGGGCATCGGTTCCGTGCGTGTCTTCGGCGCCGGTCCCTATAGCATGAGAGTCTGGCTTGATCCTGCTAAGCTCGAATATTACGGTCTCACGACCACGGATGTTCTGACTGCCGTTCAGGGGCAGAATGCGCAGGTAGTCGCCGGACAACTCGGTGCTCCACCCGTACCTTCTAATCAACCTTTCCAGTTCACGGTCAATGCTCTTGGCCGGTTGTCCGATGTCAGCCAGTTCGATGATATCATCGTTAAAACCGGAACGGGTTTAGCGCCACAGATCGTGCGCATGCGCGACATAGCCCGCGTGGAACTGGGGCAACAGTCTTTCAGCAATTTTGCCCGCCTGTCAGGCCACAAATCTGCCCAGATCGTCATTTTTGCCCTACCCGACGCCAACGCCATCCAGGTTGCAAACCACGTCTACAAGGCCATCGAGGAAATGAGCCGCGAATTTCCCGAGGGTCTTGCCTACGGCATCCGGTTCGATACGACGACCTTCGTGCGGGAGGCCATCTCCTCGGTATACACGACACTGTTTATAGCCGGCATACTCGTGCTCATCGTCATACTTCTCTTTTTGCAGAGCTTCAGAGCGATGCTGGTTCCGGCCACGACCGTCCCGGTCACAATTATCGGCGCCTTCATCGCGATGGCCGCTATGGGTTTCACCATCAACCTCATGACCCTGTTTGCGCTGATTCTGGCAATCGGTATCGTTGTGGACGACGCAATCGTCATCGTGGAAGGAGCTTCTTACTACATCGAGAAGGGAATGGCCCCGAGGGAGGCCACCATCAAAGCAATGGGCGAACTTACCGGGCCGGTGCTGGGAATTACGCTCGCGCTTATTTCGGTCTTTCTTCCGGCCGCCTTCCTGCCCGGCATCACAGGACAGATATTTCGACAGTTTGCGCTTGTTATTGCCGCCACGGCCGTTATCAGCGCCATCAATGCCCTCACGCTGAAACCGGTTCAGTGCGCGTTCTGGCTAAGACCTCAGGGAGAAAAACGCCCGAATTGGTTCGCCCGAGGCTTCAACAGGGTCTTTCAGGTTTTATCCGATGTCTATGTAGGCATAGTCTCCTGGATGGTAAGACGACCGCTGCTCATGTTTTTGGTTTTCGGCATCGTCATTACTTTTTCATTCTTGCAATTCCTACTCCGCCCGACAGGATTCCTTCCCAGCGAGGACCAGGGATACGCCATTTTATTGTCTCGTCTGCCGGAAGGCGCATCCCAGCCACGGGCGTTGGAAGTTTCCGATAAGATCAACATGGTCCTCAAGAATACCGAGGGTATTGCGAGCTGGGTTGCTATCGGAGGATATTCGATTCTGGACGGGGCCAATGTTTCCAATATTTCCTCGACGTTCGTCATATACAAAGACTGGAGCGAGCGCGGAACCGCCCTGAATCAGGACACACTCGTGTCCAACATCAACCGCGGCCTGGCCGGAATACAGGAAGCCCAGTCCTTTGTGGTGATCCCGCCGCCGATCCGAGGTCTTGGCCAGACAGGTGGCTTTCAGATGATGGTGGAAGATCGCGGGGCTTTGGGGCTCAAAGAACTTCAACAAGTTACCAGTGAACTGGTCCAGGAAGGAAATTCCCACCCCAATCTGCGGGGACTTGCCACCACTTTCAGCATTACCAGCCCTCAGCTCTACTTGAACATCGACAGGGCCAAAGCCGAATCCCTCCAGGTGCCGCTCACTAATGTGTTTGCAACCCTTCAGGCCTACCTTGGGTCCTCTTTCGTCAACCTGTTCAACAAATTCAACCAGGTCTTCCAGGTGTATATTCAGGCTGAAAGTCAATATCGTCTGGATCCTCGGGATGTAAAGAATCTTTGGGTCCGAAACTCGACAGGCGGGATGATTCCTCTCGGCACGGTGCTCGATGTGCAGCGAATTCAGGGCACGGAACTGATTACCCGCTATAATCTCTATCCGGCGGCGGCCATCTTCGGCAGCGCCGCTCCAGGATTCAGCTCGGGTGAAGGACTGGCCCAGATGGAACAGCTTGCCGGCGGCCTTTTGCCCAGGGGAATAGGCTACGACTGGACCTCAACGAGTTACCAGGAAAAACAGGTCGGCTTTCAGGCTTATTTCATATACGCTCTTTCCATCGTCCTGGTCTACATGGTTCTCTCCGCTCTGTACGAAAGCTGGACCTCTCCCGCAGCGGTCATCATGGTCGTCCCGGTGGCACTGGTAGGGGTCTTGCTGGCCCTCATGATTCGCGGTTACGATAATAATTTGTATACGCAGGTGGGTTTGGTGTTGATGATTGCCCTCGCCAGTAAGAACGCGATTCTCATCGTCGAGTACGCCCGCGATATGCACCATGCCGGCATGAGCATACCCGAGTCCGCGATCGAGGCAACCAGACGCCGCTTTCGCCCCATCGTGATGACTTCTTTTGCTTTCATCCTGGGCGTGGCGCCGCTTCTTATGGCCTTCGGCGCGGGCGCCGCGAGCCAGCGGGCAATCGGAACGGTCGTCTTCGGCGGAATGATTTCCTCTACGCTTTTGGCCATTCCTTTTGTACCGGTGTTTTATGTAATCTTCGAGAGTTTGAGCGAACGGATCCTAGGAAAGAAAGGAAAACAGGTACCCGTGGAGTGACGGGCATGCTCTTCCTATAAGGTCTTTCGATGGGAACGGAGCCGCAAGAAATTCGAAAATCGCCGTCATTCCGGCAAGCCTGCCCCGGAAGTCTTTAATCCGGGGCAGAACCCATTTGTTTGGCGCCTGCATGATGGTGGACAACGCTTCGCTTTTGCCCACGTTGCGGCAGATGTTTTGGGGTTCGCCACGATCTACCCAACGAGCATGGCCCGTAAAGGCCACAACGAAGCATGAAAATATGGGATGTCATTCTGTGAACCATCGCCACCGTGGAAGGCGGCGCCACCGTTTTTTCTTGCAGAGCCACCGGCGCCACCCCCACGTTCTTTGTACGAAATGCAGATCAGCATCCGCACATTTTCATATAACACCCACGGGCTACACTGCAAAATCGTCCAATGGCAAGACCTGACACAATCGCCTCGGGGGGCGGCAATTGCGCCTTCAGTGCTAGTCTCTACAAGGCGCAGCAGCTCTGGATGAGGCGCCTTTGTCGCGGTCTCGATTGTACGTTCTGTTCCAATCCGGGTCCGAGCGCGGATCCCACGTACCCTGCCAATTATAATCGTTTGGGTTGTCTAATGCCTGGTAAACAAACGGTTCGTTGTCCTGCACTGCCTGGGCCAGCATTATGGGAGCAGGTCCGGCGTAGGCGTGATAAACGGAAAACAAACCCAAGGCTGTAAAAACCAATATCACTGCAAGCAAGCCGATCTTTGTGCGTGTCATAAGCAAGAACCCTCCTTTTCGCTTCGTTGACTGGCATTGAATGTAATCATCAAATGTTGCAGCGAAAGGGCGAAAGGCTCTTATCCAGGAAGTATTTGTAATAAACTTAAAGACTGCGTTCTACCGGGAATTTCTTCCCAGAAGCTTCTCCTTGAGGATTTCGAGGAACACGAATAGCTCCCTCCTACGTTTCCGGAATGAGCGGCCGATTCTTTTTGTTCGAACGAGCACCTGATTTCCGAAGCTCCTTTTTTCATCTTTCCCTGCCTGGATAAGCTCTCGAATCTTATGCTCATCCCGGCTAAGTTCCATGAGCGCCACGGTAGAGAAGCTCTTGATCCGGCGGCTGAATTCAAAGCTATCCCGCCAGTAATGACACAATTCTTCCGTGCACGACTTTACCTCAAACCCCAGGCTCTGAAAAATGTAGGAAAAAGCGACCTGCTCAACCCACTCCATTCTGAAGGGAACGCTCCTGCAAAGAAAATCACAGAACCGCGCCACCTGATCGAGCAGTTCGCGATTCGTATTGTGAGGCAAGCCGATCACCCCTGAATTATAAATCCAGACTTCTTCGGGCACATTGGCGGGGAGTCCGGCTCTTTCCAATGCACCCGGGTTTCTTATGGCGGCGAGATAATCAGGAAAATAGGATTGCGAAAGAGCCCTTTCCTTCTCGTGCATGACGGCGAACCCTTCCTCGACGAAGCGGCAGAGGCGCTCAGGACTGCTCGTCCAGAAAGAGTCGCTATCGACAAAAATGACAGAAGTCCCGTATTCCTTCAATACCTCACGGACCAGCTCTATTTTGACTCGATGCGTATATCCGTAAGGACCTCTCCATTTTCTGATCTGCCGAGCGGTCACAACCACGGTGTCAACCGGAAGGTCTCTGAATTCGAGTGGCCGATCCGTAAAGACCAGAATCTTTCCCGGGACGGGACCCTGCTCGATCAGGGAGGAAATGCTCAGTACGGCCTCTTTCCGAAATTGCCAGCCCCCATAGGCCAGGTAGAGAAAAATAAATGATGAGTTCATGTTTTCGATGACCTGAAAATTGATGTATCCGTTCACCGCAGAGGCGCAAAGGACGCCGGGGAGACCAAAAGCGAGCACAAGGGACCCCGTGATTCAAAAACGGTCGCGACCGCTATTCCACCAAATCCTGTCCAACAAGGCCTGTCACGGGAGCCTTCCGTACATAATCCTGGAGTTTCCGATAGTCCGCCGGGGTATCGAAATCCATGATTATTCCCTCGTCCGGCACGTCCACATCCACAGCGGCCTCCTCGTAATCTCCGAGGAAGGACCTCAGACCTCCGGGAAGGTCCGCAGGAATCTCCTGAATGGGAAGCGCGGCGGATATAAGCGGTGGATGTCCGCGAAGACGACGGAAGCGGGGATAGACTACAGCGGCTTCGCTCCTTTCGTATTCGCGAACGAGAGCTTCCACAGTGCAGGCACTGAACAGAGGGACATCCACCGGCAGAAGGAAAAAGGCATCGAAAGCCGAACCAAGGCTCTTTCTCCCCGCCAGGATGGAGGATAGCATACCGGATTTATAGTCGGCATTGAAAACCTGTCCAAGGCCCAGAGAGCTCAGAATAGGGGCAAGCTGTTCCGCTTTATGGCCGGTAACCACTTTGATGTCGGCGATACCGGCGGCACGAAATCGGCTTACCGCCAACTCAATGGCCGTGAACTCGCCTAAAGGGAGCAGGGGTTTAAAAGCTCCCATGCGAGAGGAATACCCCGCTGCGAGAATCAGAGCCGCAATTTTCCGCTTTGCCTTCACTTATTCTTCCCCGCTCTCACCCGGATCATTTCCGCCACGATACTGACAGCGATTTCTTCCGGCGTTTCCGCCCCGATGGCAAGACCGACGGGCGAGTTAACGCGGGCGAAATCATCCGAACGGAAACCGTGTTCCGCGAGCACTTCGTACAGGGCATCCCTTTTCTTTCTGCTTCCGATCATGCCGATGTACGCAGCATTGGTGGCAAGAGCCTGCTCGAGAAGGACCAGATCGTGGAGGTGCCCTCGGGTCGCAATAACGATATATCTGTCCTCATCGACAGGGAGTCCTTCCATTACTTTCTCGAAAGACGGAAGCACGACAACCTCGTCAGCGTAGACTATTCTGCTGCGATTTGCGAAATCTTCCCGGTCATCGAGAACGATCGTCTTGAAATCGACCAGGGGCGTGAGGCGCGAGAGAGCGCATCCGAGGTGGCCGGCCCCGAATATGAAGACGGCGCCACTGTTGCACAAGGTTTCGATATGGTACTCGTTTGCTTCCAAGTGAAGATATCCGTCTTTATTGCCGCGAAGCGCTTCGATCATCCTTTCTTTTTCAGGAAAGTCTGCGGCGCCGAAAAACGAACCGTCATTTCTCAAAAGCAATTGCGGCAGATAGCGCGAACCCTCAGCGGGAGAGACGGAAGTAATGAGCCTGGATCTTCCCTGTCCCGTTACGGCATCGAGAACATGTTTGTAGAAGTCCAAGTTAAGACCGACAGTGGAATCCATGAATTGCAGGAGGATTTCGATACGTCCTCCGCAGATCATTCCTGTTCGAGCGGCATCGTCGGCAGAGAGCACGAATTCCCTGATTGCAGCCGTCCCGGTGGCAAAAACCTCCGCGGCCGTTTTGCGAACCCGTGCTTCAAGGATTCCCCCACCAATCGTCCCAGTGATCCGTCCATCTGAACGGACGATCATTCGGGCGCCTGTCGAACTGGGTGCGGAGCCCGTTCGGGTGAGAACCGAGGCGAGGACGAAATTCGTTCCGTTCTCCAGAAGCTCTACTATACTCTTGAACAAGTTCATGTTTCATTCGACCTGCTTCCGGGAAACTAATTCGGTTCGCAGTTTGTCCCCGAGGGCAGGGAAAAGCTGAAGGTCATTCCGCAGTCGGGATTTCGTTCAGCCCATAACAAGCCTTTGTGGGTTTCGAGGATATACCGGCTGATGGGAAGTCCCATGCCGATCCCTTCGATCTTAGTAGTAAAAAAGGGATCGAAGACGCGGTCCATGTGCTCACAATCCACTCCGGGACCGGTATCGATAACCGCTACGCAGATTGTGCCGGCCACATCCAAGGACGTCCGAACAGTCAGCAGCCGAGGGCCCCCTTCAACCTTTACCATTGCATCGAAGCCGTTCAAGATGAGATTGAGCAGGACCTGCTGCAGTTGGGTCCAGTCACCGGCAGCATTGGGCAGGTCGGGTGCAAGGTCGGCTTCTATCGAAATCCTCTTTTTGAGGGCATCGCTGGCAACCAATTTGAGGGTTTCATGAACGAGCGCGTTGACATCGATTGAGGTCTTTTCAAAATCCTTCTTTTTGAGCATGGAACGAAGCTTCTTGATTACACTGCCGGCACGCAGACTGTCTTCTACTATATCATCCAGAGCGTTTCCTATCTCTTCGAGATCGGGTTCCTCCCATTCCAGGAACCTCCGGGCGGCCTGCGCGTTGCTCAGAATGCCCGTAAGGGGCTGGCCGAGTTCATGCGCAAGAGATGACGAAAGCTCCCCCATGGTAGCGACACGCGCGACATGGGCCAGTTCATCCCTGCGTTGCTGCGCTTCCATTTCGTGTCGCTTCCTCTCAGTAAGGTCCTGTACCAGGGCAAAAAATCCTTCCACTCTGCCCGTATGATCCAAGCTGGGGATGTACCATACCGACAGAAAGGATTTCCCGTCCTCCGAATTGACCTCCATTTCGAACTCAACATGTTGTCCATTGAGAGCCTGTTCAACGTGCGGATGAGCTATCTCGTAGTAATGCGGGCTGACGATTTCATCGATTCTGCATCCGAGAATCCGATCTGCCGGCAGGCCATACTTATATTCATAGGCACGGTTCACAAACCGGTATCGTTCATTGGTATCGATATAGGAAACGAGCGCCGGCAGCGAGTCGGCCATAATCCGCATCAGGTTTTCCGCCTCACGCAAAGCATTTTCCGCCCGCTGGCGCTGGATATGTTGCCACATGGCGTCCATAAGAAGTGTGACCTGCCTGACATCCGATTCGTCGTAACCGGTATTCTTGTTAGCCAGGGTTACAACAGCGGCGATTTTATCGTCTTCAACAACGGGGACGCTCATGATACTTTTAAGTGACGCAGGCCCCTCAACGGATCGCATCAACATTCCGGATTCCCGGACCTGATTGATCACCAGGGGTTTTAGTTCCTTTTGCAGATCGGTTCGAACAGCTTTCGTCACTGTTGCCCAGAACCCTCCGAGGCGCTCCTCGCCGGAGGATTGAATGCTAAATACGGCGCCCTCCTCCGTCATGATTTCAATCGAGCCGAGCGTACTTCCCGTGATCTTCAACTGCTGGTCCAGCACAAAGCGCGCGACTTGCTCCTCGGAACCTTCGCTCATCCGGCTCAGCTCCCATAACGCCTCAAGTCGCATCTCATCCAACCTGAGCGCTTCCTCCATCCTCATGCGTTCGACGATTTCGGCTTTAAGCGCCTCATTTGCACCGGCAAGCTCGGCTGTTCGTTCCCGAACACGGATTTCGAGTTCGTCATGCGCTTTACGCAGAGCTTCCTCCATCCGTTTTCGTTCGGTGATGTCGCGGGCGGTCCCAATTATTGTCGCGAGCTTTCCATTTTCGAAGCGGGGGACCGACCTGCACTCGATTGTTCTGTATTCGCCGGATTCGGAGAGGATCCGCAGCTCCGTATGGGGGAGGGTGCCCACATCCGTAAGATCCCGATACGAATCAAGAACGGCAGGCAAATCCTCCGGGTGTATGAGCGGTCTAATGTCCTGTCCGATCCAGTCCTTCACGGACCAGCCGGTTATCGTCTCGAAAGCGGGGTTTGCGCCCAGAATATTTCCACTCGCGGAAATGGAGTAGATTATGTCGAGAGCGCTCTCAACCAGTATCCGATTGCGCTCTTCACTTTCTGAAAGCGCAAGAGTCGCCGCTTCAAGATCGCGCGTTCGTTCGAGGACACGTTTTTCGAGTTCATCACGGGCTTTTCGGAGATCTCTTTCCGTACGCTTGCGTTCTATGGAATAGCGGATCGAGCGCTCCAGGAGGTCCTTGTTCAATGCACTCTTGACAAGGTAATCGGCCGCACCGGCATGCATCGCCTCAAGGTCGACCCCACGACCCCCCTGGCCGGTCAGCATGATTATTGTCGCGTCGCAGCCCTCTGCGACCGACTCGCGAATGAGTTCCACCCCGTCGCGTATGCCGAGCCGGTAGTCCAGAAGGTAGGCGTCATGGACGCACTTTCGTATGGCCGCCAACCCCTCCTCGTAGGTCGCGACCCATTGGAGTTCGAAATTCGAGGAACGAACCTCTGAGAGCATGCCCTTGACGAGAAAGTAGTCATCTTCGTCATCGTCAATCAGCAAAATCTTGAAATGATCTTTTTCCATGAGATGCACATCGTCTTTCGATATGAATTTCGTGTGTGTAGAAGAGGGCCTCGGCTTGTACAGGATATTCTAACGCACAATCCGGCATGAATTCCACCCCGAAATGGATGAATCGATACGGGGTCGGCGAGGGATGGAGGGAATGGATGCACAAGAGAAAGTATCAGACATACCTGTATCGAGCATCATCGCGGCGCAAGAGACTGTGTTGCAATTCCGAATAGTATGGAAATTATTATAGTTGGCAGGAAAAAAGCCCGGGATCTCCCTTCGGAGGATGCGTTGCGCTCCATTATGGCCACGCTCGCCGTCGCGATGGTGGGCAACGCTTCGCTTTTGCCCACCATCCAGTCTACAAAATCTCTTAGCAGAACCTCCAGCACTTTGCGTCCGGATAACCCTTAGAAGCTCAGGACAAGCTCATATCCGGTCTACAGGCTTTTTCGTTTTGCGTTTAACTGCCAAGACACTGATTCACTGCATCGAGCGCGGCATCGTAATTCGGCTCGCTCGTAACTTCCTTTACCAGTTCCACATACCTGACGATCCCCTTTCGATCCACCACAAGAACGGCTCTGGCCAGGAGACGAAGTTCCTTTATCAGTAACCCGTAGGTCATACCGAAGTTTGCATCCCGATAATCCGAGAGGGTAATTACGCGCGAAATGCCCGCGGCGCCGCACCATCGCGCCTGCGCAAACGGGAGGTCCATGCTGATGGTCAGCATCGCAACTTCATCTCCCAGTTTTTCCGCCCTTTTGTTGAATTCCCGCGTTTCCATGTCACATACCGGAGTATCCAGAGACGGCACCGAGGATATCACCAGTACCTTTCCCGAGTAGGCAGACAATTTGGCAGAGGTTAAATTATTATCAAGAACCTCAAAATCCGGAGCCCTGTCGCCGACCTTCACCTCATTTCCAATCAGCGTGAGCGGATTACCCTTGAATTCAACAGCACCCAAGCTCTCGGTCATATATACCTCCCTTTTACAGTCACAGATGACGTTGGATTCCCGTGAGAGGATGGGTTGCGCTACGCTCCACCCATCCTGCGGCTTACCGGCACAATGGTGGGCAACGCTTTGCTTTTGCCCACCCTACACGCTCTGCCTGGCTTGCAGATCTTCATCCTTTATTAATCAGGCGTGTCCAATCGATCAGATTTCTGAGAAGCTGAGCTATGAGTTTTTTTGCGGTCTCATCTTTCAGGTTGCCTTCCGTATCAAACCTTTCCGAAGCATTGGCAATCATGACCTCGGGGCGGTTTAGGGGCAACATGTTCAGAAATATGAAACACTGACGCAGGTGATACTGGGCGCGGGCCGTTCCGAGGGTCCCGACCGATGCACCCATGATGGCCACGGGCTTTCCTTCCCAGGCACTATCGCCGTAGGGTCTGGAGGCCCAGTCGACCGCATTTTTGAGTACTCCGGGAATGGAGTAGTTGTATTCAGGCGTCACCAGCAGGATTGCATCGGCGGTTCGTACCTGTTTTTTAAGCTCGACCACCACAGCGGGAGGATTTCGCTCCTCATCCTCATTGAAACCCGGAATGCCATCCAGTTCAAAAATGTCCAGAATCCCGTCTTCGGGAACAAGAGATTTGGCAACTTTCAAAGCCGCACGGTTAAAAGACTTGCGGCGAAGGCTGCCCGCTATTCCAAGGATTTTAATTTGTCCAGCCATAGTTGTTTTCACCTTTCATCAGGTTTGCCAATGACCGAAAGATCCCGGTCTACTGTGTCGCGGCATCCGGAGAGCCGGCCAAAATCCAGCGCTCAATGAGGCTTACTTGAGCATCCGTCAGCCACGGGGGACCGTTCTTAGGCATTCGGGGCTTTTTCTCGTCTCGAATACGCTTGATTAATTCGCTCTGCGCCGGCTTTCCGGAAACGATAACCGGGCCGTCCCTGCTCCCTGCCATTACATTCTTGTAGCTATCCAGACGAAGTCCTTCGGGCGGTTTGGCCCCGGCATGACAGGAAACACAACGCTGATCGAATATTTTGGCTATTTCGGTATACGCCGGCGCGTCATTCTCCGGTTTTACGTTATCAGGAGCAACCTTCTGCTGTGCCGCCGCCGGATCACCCAAGAACAAGCAGGTGATCATAAAAAGAAAAAATATAAATGCAATCTTCATAAAAACACCCTCCTCTTTTACAGAAAGCTTTGCCATATTTTCCCGCTGTAGACAGATGATCAAGACATCCACACCCAGCCAAGAGAGACTCGAAGCAAAGACGTGCCATTTGGGTAAATGTTGGGTTTCGCTACGATCAACCCAACGATCATGGTCCAATCAGGCACAGCGAAGCATGAAAATGGTGCATTTTCAGAGACCCACACCAGCTTCGGTACCCGTATGATGGTGGGCAACGCTTCGCTTTTGCCCACCCTACACGCTCCGACAATAGGACGCCTCAGTTGCCTGGTTTGGCCGGCACTTTCGTATAAACCTACACGCTACTCCGAACCAAATCACGAAAGTCCCGGCAGGCGCATTGTTCAAGCTATCACCCGCACAATGATCATGCTGGACGATTGCAGCCAAAATAATGGAATATTTTCGCCACATTATCTCAGGCATCGGGAGCGTTGTGACAAATCCGTCTCATCCATTGCCATATATAAGGCCTCTTTAGCTCCGGCACATCGTTTCCATGTGATAAATTATGTTTTTTACGTGAATCCGAAAGAAGCAAGCTATAAAGCAGGGAAAAGGGGTAGCGCAGGCAGCATCGAGGAGCGATCGAGCGCAATTCGGTGCGTAACGCAAAACATCTCCTAAACAGCGGAGATGTTTTGCAATGTTAATTCTCGAAATGTTGGTTCTTATTTGGACGCAATTACATTACCTGGTAAGCCTGCACAGTGATGTAGCTTCGTCCGCTTGCGCCTCCATTGAATGTTTCGAGTAAAATGAATGTGTTACTGTTTATCGCGGGCACAGGCGGCGTTATGCCTACGTGCGCTAAAGTATTGCTGGGTGCTCCCGGCCTATTTTGTTCCCAAAGCAGTTTTCCAGTACTTAGGTTGTAATATCCAAAGGTAATATCGTATTCGCCATTTTTAGTAGAGTTATGCTCAACGTACAGTACATCTCCATTGATTTCCATTTTATGTATACTGCCAATATTCCAATCATTGAAAGTCTTTGACCATTTCCTTTTACCTGTCGCAATGTCATAAGCTACGAGATAACCAGCCGTCCCGGGATTTGCAGAATTAGCGAAGGTGGATGCAGTAAATCCGATAACACAGGTGGTTGACGACACGGCAGTGCTGACAGGAAGCGCCAATTGCCGGTAGAATAACGTTGGCGGCCAAAGATTGATGGTGTCCGTCCACACCAGGTCTCCTGCCGCACCCCAAGCTAAATTTGTCAGACTAAGAAGGAAAACAAAAAACAACACACCAATTGAAGAGCATTCCTTTTTCATTATTTCTCCCTCCATAAAGATTCTCTCCGGGTCCAGAAGGAATTACCGGAATGTGCGAATCAAGCAACTCTATCCAACAAGATTGAGACAGAGCTACTATTAACTATTACACGCAAACGGACTTACACTATCATGCAATACCCCGTGGCTCCTTCTAATATGCTTTTCACGACGTAGTTTCCAATCTTGGCGCGAGTAATGCTGTAAGCCCCTTCGGAACAGGAGGAGCAGCGTAACGGGCATATTTCGAGATCATGCTCCAGACTACGGAAAGAACCGATTTTTGTCTTCCAGGTGGCGACATTTTGATCTCCTGCCTCAAGTCCTATTTCCAGGCAAGCAGCTTTGATTCAGTTAGAAGCGCTGAGTTAGACATGTAATTTTCTCATAGGGTTCCAATATACAGCAACTTGTCAAATATCCACAAGTCATTATTTTT
>Ga0364919_10117_pt1 | contig 40475 bp, 33 predicted proteins | sample SorcelJu500001C7_2_FD_206953 | JGI IMG/M metagenome (GOLD analysis project Ga0364919, IMG submission 206953) | Enriched cells from Trout Bog Lake Hypolimnion, Wisconsin, USA - BchlTB.June20.5000.01.C7 | ecosystem: Environmental > Aquatic > Freshwater > Lake > Hypolimnion/Profundal zone | place... | reverse complement strand
AGATCAGGGAACGGGAAATGGCCGGTGGTGAAGTCGCCTTCTATATTGACGTTTATCACGGTGAACTTGGACGGTTTTCTGTAAAGACTGGGATACAAGGGAATCCCAAAAACCGGAAAGCGTTCAATACGGCAAAGGCTGAAGCTGAAGATAAACGACGTGAGTATGAAAAAGACTGGCTGGTGGACCCTGCGGGATTGTTTAACCGGAAAGCCATGTCAGCAAGTGACCTTATCGAGTACCTGAGAACGTCGATAGAAAAGACAAACTATCCACTTGAAACGAACACACTGAGAAAGCTCATATCCTTTTCAGGTGGCGTTGTACCGTTTGATAAATTAAGTACTGCATGGGTGGAGCGGTTCAAGGTTTATTTGTTGGATGACGAAGCTATCAGTCAGAACACTGCTCATAAATATATGGGTGTCGTGTGCAAAACGATACGGCAGGCGTGGAAATCTGGCTACATAAAAGAGGACTTTTCAGGGAAAGTATCCAGTATCGGGCAAACGGATACTCAACGGCATTTCCTTGCTATGAATGATATTGAAGCACTCTATAACACGCCATGTAAAAATGAGATGGTTAAGCAGGCGTTTCTGTTTGGTTGCTTTACAGGGTTGAGATTATCCGACATAGAGTTACTGACATGGGAAAAAATATCATTGGTCAATGGTTCACCTTTTATCAGGTTCCAACAGAAAAAGACAGGTCAGTATGAAGAATGTCCTATTCCTGAGCAGGCGGTTAAAATCCTCATGGAGGTAAAAAGGTTGCACCCTGAATTTGTGCCAGATGGGGATGAGAGGGTTTTCATCCTACCGAGCAGGCAATTCATAGGTGATATTTTGCATATCTGGGGAGCGGCGGCAGGTTTACCCTGGGATTTGCATTTCCATGCCAGCCGCCATACGATGGCTACCATGATGTTATCAAGTGGTTCAGACATCTACACCGTCAGCAAACAATTAGGTCACAGAGACATATCTACCACTCAAAGGTATTGCAGACTGGTAGATACAAAGCGTGTTGCAGAGGTTAACCGGTTGCCTGTATTCACTACACCATCAGGGCCGCCAACAGCAGTATTATCCCCATTGATTGTATCAAGGCAAGAACGAATATTGCCACCTGAGCCGGTTATCGCACCAAAAGCAGGAAGCATAGCCGCAGCACTGGAAGCAGAAGGTGAAGCCATTGCAAAAGCCTTGAGACTGGACAAGAATCAGGCCGGTCGCTATCTGTTCGATGGTAGAGAGTATTCAGCAAAGGAACTTGCAATTGCAGTATCAAAGGATGAATGATTCAAAACAGCAGGTGACACCTGTGACAGGAAAAGCCTTTATCCATGCGGGTTTAGGTGTCTTAGGTGTCACAATTCATTAATCACTAAACAGAGATCGGAGATGACAGAGCAAAAAAAAATTGCGGGGATAACCTCAACAGGGAAATTAAGGGAAGCGCTTGCTGATACCATGGATAAGCTAAGCAGAGGAGAAATATCAGAAAGTGAAACGAAAGAGCTTCTTAAATTTTCGGAACAGGTTAATAAACGTCTGGCTGATAAGCTCAAAGATCAGAACAGTGAACCAAACGACCATAAACCACTAAAGCCATGACATACTATTACGCACTATCAGACAGTTTCACGGGTGATAATCCAAATGAACATGCTTCTGGATTTGCGAATACAAAAGAGGTCATAGCCTTCACATCAAAAGCGGAGCGGGATGAGTGGTTAAGCTCGACAAAGCTCTTGACAGCAAAGCCATTAACCAGGCTGGAAGCTATTCAGCTATCTGAGAGAATTAACCCTGCTAATTACCCTGGACTTGATAAAAATTACCAGTGGGCAAAGGCAGCGCGGGTATATCGGAGTATCGAATGGATTAACGCAGACGGCGGGCTGGTATGGCCGGAATATGTCGCATTGAAGTACTCTGAGAATTGATGAGAACGGTAAGATTACGGTGAGATCGACGGCGTTTTTTATTGATGGGTGGAATATCGGGCGGGATTAACCACAACAGGGGTGGATTATGGGGCGGAAACGGAAGGATGCAGTTATTGACGCATTGGAAAGGCAGCATAGCGAGGCAGTAAAAGAGTTTCAGCGAAATCGTAAGATCGGACAGCCTTGTGTTTACCCTGTTACTGGCAAAGATATTGATGATTTTAGGGCGGGCAAATGTCGATATATACCCGAAACAGCGGTTTATAACACAATAAAATCCGTTGCTGAAAAATCAGAGGCTGATAATCTTGTTCTTAAGGAACGCATAGAAGCAGGTGCAAGATCGTGGGAAGAAACGAAACGTCTCATAAGAGAGAATACTGTTTTGGCGTTACTCTTTGCAGACGGTAAAAGTTGGCCAATGCAGGTTTGTTTGTGGGTTGTCACTGAAAAGATTCACCATTTTAACCCTGATTCTTCACGAGGAATTTCTCTTGAAGCAGCAATTAAGATGTTTTTTGACGAGTTCAAAATTGAGTTGGAATTTACCAGACCTGAGGCAACACATGGAAGTTTAAAACAGGCAATAAAGCGGCTTAAAATAGATGAGCTTACAGGCTATTTCAGCAAAATAAAATCACTTCATAAACTTTCCCCTTCACCATATACACAAGGCCTGAAGGATTATATAAGTGAATATTATACCTCTTTTTGACTAAAAAAGTACAGATTGTACCTTTTCGGACACCTATTTAAACCGCTTTTTCAGTTGGGAGTATCTTTCAAGCGTTAAGAATAATATTAACGCAAAAAGATAAAACCATGAGTACCACAACACCATTCACACCACCGGAAAAGAAATACCTGTCAGCAGATGGCGCGCGCAAATACGCTGAAGATTATGCTAGTATCACGCTCTCTAGAACCCGATTATATGCGCTCACAAGCAAAGGTAAAGTTCCACACCTGAAGGGCGCAGGCGGGAAATTGTTATTCCCTATTGATAAGTTCCGTGTCTGGTTAGAGACGGGCGAGATAAACGGGGAGGCATGAATCATGAAGAATAAAAGCCAAACCCTGCATGGGCGAAATGCAGGGCTCAGAGATCAGGAAAAGCGGATTATTCGGGCGGAACAATCACAGCCCAAAGATACCCATTCCGCCAGGAATTTCAAACCATTTGACACAAAAGCTTATTGCCAGTCGGTAGACCAGATCATTATTGATGCTGTTTTAATGCTGTCAGGATGGCCAGCCTGCATTCGTTACTCTTATTTTGTCGGCAGCAATGGCCGGCTATTGGTCAGAGCTGAAAGGAGGGGTGGCAGATGACCAGTATCACACAAGAAGAAAAGCTCATTCAGGCGCGTGTAATTGAAGCGCGCCTAAATGGGAAGCTGGTATTTCCTGAAAAATCTTTCCCTGAAGAGTTCTTTCAACCAGTGGTTGAGTACTTCAGCACGATGACGGACGCGCCTATATCGTTCTTGCATTGCAGCGTATTCATGATGGTTTCAGGGGTAATCGGGAACAGGGTATTTGTTCCGGCTGGAAGCCAAAAAGTGAAAGTGAACCTATACCTTTTGATGCTTGCAGGTTCAACGGTCGGACGAAAAACCACAGGGATAAACCTTGCTAAAAAATACCTGAGACTTCTTGAAAATCGAATCAAAGCAGCAAGCGAAGCTCGAAACGCAGAATTCTTTGCACCAACACAGGATAACGGGGATGAGCAGGTAAAATTCATTATGCCGGATTCCGGTTCATTGGAGGGGTTAATTGAAACCATGCGTGAACCTGGGGTTATAACGGTCACGCAGTGGGATGGGAAGGATAAAATTCAAATCCAAGAGCCTGAGCCAAAAACCATTATGAACAGTGGATTAGCTCTTTACAGCGAGTTTGCTGCATTGCTGGATATGGTTGATAAGGAGTACAACAAGGGTTATAAAACTGCACTCATTGATTTTTACGATGGAAACGATTATGAACGGCAGTTGAAAAAAGAACACTCAGTAATAAAGAACCCTTGCCTCTCTATGTTCGCAGCGTCAACAATGACACAGTTCAAACAGCGAATTAAAGAGGATGACAAGCACTCAGGTTTTTTACAAAGGATTGCATTTGTCCATGAAACCGAGCAGCAAAGAGCGTTACAATCCCTTATCCAGATCAGCACGCCAGACGAACAGGCAGAGGAATCTGTTCTCTCTGGACTGGAAAAAATCTACCAGATGGCGCGCTTTATTCAGGCAGGGAACGAACCCTTCAGTATATCGTATGAAGCTAGTGAAACTTATCAGTCAGAGTTTGATTTTGACGCAGCTATCATTGCTCACGTGTCAAAGACAGATAAAGATTTTGCCGGTATCCTTCAGGGCTACTTTGGCCGGTTAGATGTGATGCGCTTGAAGGTGGCGTTGGTCTTTCAGGTTGTCAAAGATACGCACGCGGGAACATCAGGATTTGTTATCTCAAAAGAATCCATGAAACAGGCTTGTGATGTTATCGCTTACTTTCAGGGAAATGTAATCCGCTTACTGAGGGATGAGTTCAGGTTCACACCTTTTGAGCAGAAAACAAAACGGATAACGGATATTCTCACGAAAAACGGCGGTCAGTTAAAAAAACGGTCACTCTTACAGCGTACTCATTGGTCAGCAAAAGAGTTTGCTGAAGTGATCGAAACAGGCAAAGAATCGGGGGTATGGGAGCAAGTCGCTGTAAAAACAGGCGCGAACCAAGAGAGTATTATTATCCAATTATGTAAAACAGAAGGCTAACACCTATAACACCTAACTTGTTAATTTATAAGGTGTTTACATGTTATAGGTGTTAACCGGTTGTTTTAAGAAATGCAAAATATCAGGGGGTTTCAGTGGGCGATGCGGACGGCAAAGTATTGGTTTCTTACAAAGCAGGGCTGAATGAAAAAGAGCCGTCAGGGTTCAGGGCGTACCGGTTGCCTCTTGACAGGGTGGCGGATATGGTAAGATCAGCCGGCCAGTATTCCGCTGTTCAGTTCCGTGATGGTTACAGAGATGCCGCACACGCCATACCGTTCAGCGAGCTCATCATATTAGACTACGATGATGGGGTTGCTCTCTGTAATGCGGTGGGTATGTTCCGGCAGTATATCGGGATTGTCGCTACCACACGAAGCCACCAAAAGGAAAAGCACGGGGTTGTCTGTGATCGGTTCAGGGTGATACTACCAACTCTTAGGCCGGTAAAGCTGGAAGCGATCGAATTCAGAAAAATGATGAAGGAGGTTATCCTCCATTACGGCACGGACAAGGCTTGCAGCGACATGAGCCGGATGTACTACGGTTTTCCTGGAGCTGAAGTGTTCTTTCTTGAGGGTTGCCAGTTGTTCGATTGGGAATCTTTTTATCAGTCAGCACTGGACAAAGAGCGGCAGCGACAACAGCAATACAGGGAACCCATACGATATTCTTCAGGTGATCAAGAAGCGGCACAACTGGATAAGACGACGTGCATGTATTGGGAAAAGAACTTTGCACCTGGTAGGCGTAACTTAACGGTTTTTACGCTAGGGGTGTTGCGAAAGAATGCAGGCGCACCAATGGATATACTTTACTCATTGAATGGTTCGTCAGGTTGTCCGCTACCGGATGACGAGGTGGACAGGGTTATCAGGAATGCTAACAAGGGAAGATCATGAGCAGCAAGGAAGAGGCCAGCAAGGTTGGCCGGTTTATCACAGACAAAAGCGAAACAGTATTAAGGGAAACAGTTGCGGAGGCACTGCATAGAGAACCTTCATTAACAGAATGGGCTCTTGCTTATTCCTGCTTCCTGTTTGGAGCCACCTGCACAGCGTCCGCTATGATAGACGGGATTCAAGAGCACAATATTATCAAAAGAAATTGATGGTGTCAAAGTATGGCGCGAATTTCCTGAAGGTACTTCCTGAGGCTTTCATTTGTGTGATTGGTTTCGTGCCGCGGGATTTTTTTAGCCTGACTATTTTTTTTCCTGGATATTTTACACTTTTAACGCAATGCGGAGAGTAACGATTGACCAAAATATGACAGTTGGAACGCGCCAGCTGGCAGCAATAGCAAGGGTTTCCCCTGAGATGATTCGATGGTTGGCCAGTAAGGAGATCATTCCGAAGCTGGCAAGAGATCGGTATTCATTATCAAATACGTTACCAGTTTTGTATCGGTACCTATGGCGTTCATCTTGCAGGTCGTATGTGTTCCGAGTAAATGAAGAAGAAATAGAAATGCCGTTTGGTTTTTGACGGAAACGAAGCCTTCTAAGATCAGGATTTTCAAAAGCAGATCAGCTTTCAAAGTGTCAGGCATGGACTATTCAGACGATAAAACAGGCGACACAACAGCAATTTCAGGAAAGATTATCAGCCTTCGACATATGGGTTATAATGCGCGTTAACGCCATTCAATTAACCCTTGATACTCATTAACCATTAATACGGAAAACGTTGAATAGAGAGGCTTTGTAGCCGGTTTTCTGGGGTTATAGTGCTGAAAGGATTCATGAATTATGGTATCAAGAAACTCAAGATCAGAGAAACGTATCAAATGTTGAGAAACCTGTTTAATTAAGAGTGTTCTTTGATGGATAACTGGTTTGTTCCGGTCAGTCGATGACAGCAGGTTGTGGCGGTGCAGGCGCAAAATTGCGGACTCATGCCAGCCGGTAAATGGGGAAGGCTGAAAAATCAGCTATCCAGCCGATGCCGTAACAAATGGTTTAAATAAGTAACTTACGGGCAGGCTTATCAACTAAAACGGGGGTAGTATGAAACTCAGGGTGTTGTTTGTCTGCTTGGCGATGTTGGTGCTTTCTGTATCTGCTGAGACTTATGGCGCGCAAAAGAAAAAAGCGAAGGTCGAGAATGTGAAGCCGTCAGCAGATCAGGTTTTGATTGAACAGGCAAAGGCTTCCGTAAAACTCGACTTAAAAGACCCTGACAGCGCGCAGTTTAGAGATGTGCGCGTAAAACAAACTGAAGAAGGTGTTGTTATAGGAGAGGTGAATTCAAAAAACATTTACGGTGGCTATTCTGGATATGAAAAATTTTATTGGGGATTTGATAATACAGGAAAAAGATCAGTATGGCGCGAGAGCGAGGTTATAGAGCTGACAAAATCATTAAATCGTGCATTGGGTAGGCCACAAGATCCTAAAGAAACTCCAGAATATAAACGCAATTTTGTGGATGGTTGGTAATAACTATGTAAAATATTGAATACTCCCCGGCACTCCACTGGGGTTTTGTATTCCATCTTCACCCGCCAACAGGTTAACATTTAACAGACCAGCACGCGGGATAGCTATAAACTGAACATTTACAGCCATGATACCGAAGCCGGGGTAATATCTGGCTTTTTTATTGCCCATTCTGGGTATTCTTGGCGCGATGGCTGGGCAGTTATATCAAGAATAACTATGCAAGATGAGTTGTTTATCAGATAATTTAACGGAACATCATAGATCAGTTATAAGGAATAGAAACGGCACTTTATTAACCCTTGATACTTTGCACCTAATGACATTAAAGCATTTTATAGCATGGCTTTATGGCGCGTTCTTATGGCTTATCGTACTAAGTTGTAAAGCTGGTTATTATGCTGAAAAACTAATTGAAAAACTCTGAATATAGATCATTATTTACGGATCTCTTTCATGGTTATTATTCATTGATACTGAGTTCCGGCGTTGTGCCTCCCCGATGATTCCCCAAAACTGGACACACTGAAGCCATTAAAGATCAGGATTCTCAAAAGTAGATCAGCCTTCAGTGTGTCAGGCATGGACTATTCAGACGATAAAACAGGCGACACAACAGCAATTTCAGGAAAGATTATCAGCCTTCGACATAAGGGTTATAATGCGCGTTAACGCCATTCAATTAACCCTTGATACTCATTAGCCATTAATACGGTAAACGTTGAATAGAATAGGGTTATAGCCTGTTATTCGGGGTTGTACCATTGAGAGTATAGGCGCGTTATGGTATGCAGAAACTAAAGATCAAAGCAGAGTATCAATGTTGAGAAACTTGTTTCATTGAGTGAGTTCTTTAATGGATTAATGGTTCGTTCCGGTCAGTCGATGGCGGCAGGTTGTGCCTGTGATGGCGCAAAATTGCGCTCTCATGCCAGCCGGTCGATAAGGAGGGCTCAAAAGTGAGCTATCCACCTGCACATGGAGGAACCATACTCAACCTCCCCAAAGTTGGAGGGCTGAAAAGTCAGCTATCCAAGTATCCGGAATTTCTGGAGCCCTTAAAAAAGAGCATTTTCAGAGCCCATAAAAAGAGAGATGATCACAAGATCAACCGGCACGCACGCACCATATTCAACCGCCACCATTTGGTGGTCATTGATTTCATCAAGATCAACCGGCACGCACGCAGGGGAGTTTTGGCACTATGTCTTTGTTTTTTCTCTGTTATTAGATCAGCCGCACGCACGCAGGGGGGTAGGTTATCCTTCATTTTTAGAGGCCTTAAAAAGAGATCAGCCGCACGCACGCAGGGGGGTAGAAAATAGCAAGGTAATAGCAAGGGTAACGGTAAGATTACGGTGAGATTGCAGGGGAGCAGGTAAACGTTGGTACAGAGAATCCAATTTTGGATTCACCATTTTACCGAGGTCAATGATGTATTTTCAGGGCCGGTTTTACCCTTGAGAAAGATCAATTTTCTTGATTTTGTTACGTGTTTGTAACACAAAAAAATTAAAGTATTCATTTATAACAACTTAACATCCGTGTTTATGAAATGCCCGAAATTATCAGGCTGCCGGTAACCGGCGGATTGCCCGGCTATCTCAACTGGCTCGACTCAACCACAGGTACTTCCAAAGCTTGAAAAAAACAGGAAGTTTGGTTGAAAAGCTATACAAATTGAAGAATTGATTGTCAAATGGTACGCTTCATTGTCGAAGTCTGCGGATGTGTATTGCGTCAGACTCGTTGCAGCAGTCCCCTGATGTTGGCGGTGTAGGATGCCATGACAAGAAGCGGGCTGGCATTGCGTTCTATGCTGCGGATGGCATCCTCGGTGATGGTTGAGATCTGGAAGAAATCAGGATTGGGAAAGTTTTTTACAAAACGGTCGATGGCATCGCTGATGTCCGGGTTGTTCAGTTCCTGAAAGTCCGGTTTAATCCTGCGGTGGTTGACATCCTGAAAGAAGAGCAGGAGAGCGGCGAGAAAGAGAGTGAGTTCGCTGCGGGACAGATTTTTGGCGTTCTGCTCGCATGCGGTGATAGCTTCGTGGAAGCGGCTTGGAGTGAGTGCCTGGCGAAGATAGTCGAGCGCTTTGTTGCGGAGCAGAATGGTTGCTGTTTCTGATGGGTTGCTGTCACGGCTGTTGATAAGCTCCCATGCAAGGCGTAGGTTGCCTCTGGAAAAGCTGACAATAAAGCTCAGCTCCGGATCTATGATTTCAGGGCGGTGTTCCTGGAGCCAGAGTCGCAGTTCCCCGGCGGTAACCCGTGAAAACTTGATAGCCTGGCATCGAGAGCGGATTGTGGGCAGCAGGGCTTCTGGTCTTGAAGAAACAAGTATAAACACGACATGCGCGGGTGGTTCTTCAAGGAGTTTCAAGATCTTGTTTGCTGCGGAAAGGTGCAGCCGTTCAGCCTGCGAAATAATGAATATTTTTTTACTCCCTTCTCTCGGCATAAACGAGGCTTTATGCTGAAGGGTAATAATCTGTTCAGTCAGAATTCCCATGGATCGTGCCATGGCAGGTGAAAAATAGGGGTTCTGCTTTTTTTGTTCAAGCAGTGCGTCGTACCGTTCTTTTGCTTCGGAAAATCGCTTGTTCTCTTTTTTGGCAGAGTCACCGGGATCGAGCAGTGCCGATTCTACCGGAAAAATATACTCCACATTCGGGTGCATGAACGACTGGATCTGCAGGCAGTCTGGGCACATTCCGCATGCCCCGTCGTTCTTGGAAGCATTTGCGGAACGGCAGTTGAATATTGAGGCTATTTCAAAGGCTGCTGATTCCTTTCCCGACCCTTCAGGGCCGGTGAAAAGGTAAGCATGAGCAAATCGCCCGGTTTCAAGTGCTTTCCGAAGAGTGCGGATTTGCTGTTTTTGACCGATAATGTTGTTCCAGCTCATGCCTGTCTTGCCTGGCTCAGATAAAGGTCAGCCAGTTGTAAGGGTCTTCACCGGTCTTGACAATTTTCAGGTATGCATGCTGCAGCACTTCGGTAATCGGACCGCGTTTTTCATTGCCGATCGGATATTTGTCGATACTTCTGACCGGGGTGATCTCTGCTGCGGTGCCGGTAAGGAAGACTTCATCGGCAATATAGAGCGCTTCGCGGGGAATAAGCGTCTCACGAACTTCATAGCCGAGCTCTTTTGCAATGTGCATGACGGCGTAACGGGTAAAGCCGGGCAGAATCGATTGAGCCGACATCGGGGTATAGATGATACCGTCTCGGACAACAAAGATGTTTTCGCCGCTTCCTTCAGACACGTAGCCGTTGACATCCAGGGCGAGTCCCTCGGAATAGTCGTCCATCAGGGCTTCCATTTTGATGAGCTGCGAATTCAGATAGTTGCCTCCTGCTTTTGCCCATGCAGGCAGGGTGTTCGGAGCAGGTCTGTTCCATGATGAGACGCGGACGTCGACTCCGTTTTCAAGAACATCATCTCCAAGGTATGCTCCCCATTCCCATGTGGCGATAGCTACTTCGATAGATGCACGGTGAGGATTGACTCCGAAAGCTCCCTGTCCCCGGTATACCAGCGGACGGATATAGCATGATTTATGACTGTTGGCGTGAATGATGCTGATGACAGCGTCTTTCAGCTCTTTTTCGGAATAGGGAATTTCGATACGGTATATTTTCGAAGAATCTCTGAGACGTCTGATGTGTTCGTCCAGAAAAAGAACTGCTGAACCCTTTATGGTTTCATAGCAGCGTATTCCTTCAAAGGTGGATGAACCGTAATGGACAACATGTGACAGAATGTGGATTTTTGCGTCAATCCAGTCAATCAGTTCACCGTTCATCCAGATTTTAGCAGTCTTGTTCATAGTGCAGGTGTTGGGTGATAAGACATTACCGGTAATACCCTCAAAGATAGCTTGTTTTGAGTTTTTTAAAAGGAAATGCAGGAGTTTTTATTCAGTTTTCGGAAACCCCCGCAAGTTGTTTGCGGGAGTTTTTTTCACAGATGAGCTGTTCAGTAGATTCTCTCGTACACGCCTTCCACTTCACGGAGAATTGGTTCGTAGGCTGAAGGCTTGCGACCGAAACAGATGCCCAGTGATTCGTACAGGGCGACTTGTTCGAGATCGACATGGCGCTGTACAATCGCTTTGCTGGATTCAATGAACTCAATCTTGCGGCCCTTTACCTTGGAGATCGTGACACCTGATTTGCCTTCGAGAAGAAGCAGTATTGCACCGGCACCGGCTTCAAAGCCGAAGTTGATGTCGTATGCTGAAGAGTTGCCCGAACGGACAAGGTGACCCGGCTGGATAACGCGCACCTCTGGAATTTCATAAATTCCTTCGACAAACATGCCGGTCTCTTTCATGAAAACAGGTATGGCCGGGTCGGTTTTCATTCTTTTCTGGATTTGCTGTGTGGTGAATTTTCCTGCTCCGGCAAGCTTTTTGTGGCCAAAGGCGTCAATACCGGCTGATTCATCAACAATATCGCTGCCGTCTGCGTTTTTCAGCCCTTCAGCAACAACAATGGTGTAGGTTCCGCTGTGGACATCGCTCTCTCTGATTCTGCGAGTGAATCGTTCGGCCAGATGTTCATAAACGATATCCCAGTCTGCAGGTATTTCAGGTATGAGAATACAGTCAGCCTCAGCAGCTATGCCGCTGCGAAAAGCGGTATGACCTGCATAACGTCCGAATACTTCGGTGACCAGTACCCTGTTGTGGGTTTTACCGGTTGTTTTCAAATCGTGCACAAACTGCGCAATGCGGTTTATCGTGGAATCGCCGCCCACTGAGTATGTCTGCAGGTCGAGGTCCATGGTTTTCGGCGCGTGAACGCACTGAATCCCTTTCTGATTGAGATCAACCATGACACTGCCCGAATCGTCTCCGCCACTGATAATGAGAGCGTCAAGGTTAAATTTTTTCATGCCGGCCTTGATGCGGTTGTATTTGTCGGGATTACTTATCGCCCTGATCTTAACTCTTGAATGTCCTGCTTCGGAACCGGCAAAACTTGCGTCAAACCGGTCGAGACGTTCCTGGTCAAGCCGTACAATTTTTTCCTGATCGACAAGATTGTATAACCCGGCGTAACCGTTAGGGATAATAAAGAGCTCAAGATCTTTTGAAAGAGCCATCGTCGCTGCACCTTTCAGTACTGCATTAAGTCCACCGCAATCTCCTCCGCTGGTAAGGATGCCAATTTTTTTCACAGGTATGCTCTCCTCTTCAAAGCTAATGTTAGTATTTAATGACCAAATTCATTTATTTGTCGGAAAATAATCTTTCCGGCTTCAGGCAGTTAAAATAGATTTTTTTTGCATGATTTTTCAACAATAAGCCTAAAATTATAGAACAGCTGCTTTTCCACGAAATACCTGAAATGTATATTTTGTAATGAATTACCTGGATGAGGCAAGGATTGCTTTCGTGCATCTGCGAGAAAGAAAGCGCCAGACCATTCTCACGGCTCTTGGTGTGGCTGTAGGCTCGGCAATGCTTGTGACTACAATTTCTGTAGCAAGGGGTTCATCATCGAATGTTATTGCTAAAGTTATTGATACCGTTCCTCATGTCATCATAAGCGCTGAAAGGGTTGTTCCGCTTGTACCTGAAAATCTTGTCAGACAGCAAGGGAGGGTTGCGATGGTGACCAAGAATATCAATCTGGATGAACAGGAGGTTATCAAGAATTATGCCGAGGTTGTCGAGACCATTCGGCCAGTGGAGGAGCTTCGAAGCATTTCACCCTTTGTGCTCAGTAAATTGCTGGCACGCAATAAAACCCGTTTTACTCCCTGTGTTGCCAAGGGTGTTGTCCCTCATCTTGAAGCAGATATTGCCGGATTGCAAAAGAATCTTATTGAAAAAAACTCTCTTGATGAGTTAGCCTATACACCGAATGGCATCCTTGTCGGTGATCTTTTAGCTGCGAAACTGAAAGCGGGCTACCGTGACAGGATTGTGCTTGTGACTAAAAACAGCGAAGAGTTTCCTGTAACGATAGTTGGCCGATTCAGCAGCGGGTTCAATGCAAAGGACGAGCGTGAAGCTTATGTCAATCTTGCTTTTGCTCAGAGAATGGAGGGTATTGCTTCCAATTCTGTCACTGGCATCGGGTTGAGAACAGCCCATGTTGATCGTGCTGCTGAGACTGCTGCGAAGGTGCAGAAGCTGAGCGGATACAAAAGCGAGAGCTGGGATGAAACCAACCGGAACGTCATAGAGTTTTACAACCGTAATGCCATTATTACACTTGTGCTTGTGGGGTTTGTTTTTATTGTTGCCGGTCTCGGTGTTTCATCGGTCATGACTACGGTGATTCTGCAGAAGGTCAAGGATATAGCCATTTTGCGCTCAATGGGTATGCAGGCAGGGAGCATCACCCGTATTTTTATGCTCGAAGGGTTTATGATCGGTGTTCTCGGCGTAGTTATCGGTAGTCCGATGGGACATGTGATTTGTCATTTTGTTGACTCAATCCGCTTTGAAGCAAGTACTGCAGGAGTATTGAAAAGTGATAAAATTACTATTCTTGAACAGCCTGAAGCTCATCTGATTGTGATCGCATTTGGCATCCTGATTGCCGTACTCTCGTCCTGGAACCCGGCAAAAAAGGCGACACGCTATCTGCCGGTCAGGATTCTCAGGGGAGAAGTCGGTGCTTAAACAGAGCGGATAATACAGACTGCATGAGCCGCAGCACCCTCTTCCCGTCCTATATAGCCGAGCTTTTCGTTGGTGGTGGCTTTGACTGAGACGGTTCCGATTTCAACACCCAGACAGCGTGCAATGTTTTTACGCATTTCAGTGATGTAAGGAGCTATTTTTGGCGCTTCAAGAAGCAGCATGGCGTCGACGTTCAAGGTCTGGTAACCGTTTTTTTTAAGAAGCTTCCCAACATGTTTAAGCAGAATCATGCTGTCGATATCCTTGAATTCCTGGCTCGTGTTGGGGAAGTGAAGACCAATGTCACCAAGCGCGGCAGCACCAAGAAGTGCATCGCTCACAGCATGAAGCAGAACATCAGCATCGCTGTGGCCGTCAAGTCCTTTGTCTCCAGGGATATGTACGCCGCCGATGACCAGTTTCCGACCTTCAGCAAAAGGGTGTACATCAATGCCGATTCCTATGCGCATGGTTGTTCGAGGTTTTAAGAGTTATATCAGATGGTTCCAAAGATAGAATAAATCAGGAAAAAATAGAACCGGATAGCTGAAGTACCGGAGAAAAACCTTAAAATTAAGGGCTATTTATTGATATGTTCTTTTGTTATGAGTTCAGTGCAACAGAAAGAGCTGTTGCGGAAATTATTATAGCCAGAGGGAACGGAGGTACTCTATGATCTTTGTACGTTTGCAGCGTTTTTTTTGGATATGTGCTGGTACTTCGGTCGATTTTATTGAAAAATACCCGACAGAGCACAGCAAATATTTTGGAATCGGGGCGACCATTTTTTTTACTGCGCTTTTTGCTGCACTGTCTGGAGGATACGCACTTTATTTTGTTTTCGCCGGCACAGATTTCGGTGCATTGTGGGCAGTGCTTTTTGGTTTGATCTGGGGGGTGGCAATATTGAATCTCGATCGCTCCATTGTATCAGGGATCAACAAGACCTCCAAAGGGCTGAAACAGTTCTTGCAAGCCTCTCCAAGGCTGGTTTTTGCAGTCCTGATCGCTTTTGTCATTGCCCGTCCTCTTGAATTGAAAATTTTTGACAAGGAGATCCACGAGCAGCTTCGAGTCCGGTACCTTACTGAGCAAAAGGAGCGGATTGTCAAGGTACAGCAGTCATTTTCTGAAAAATATGCGCTTGAACTCACTCAAATCAAAACGTATCAGGATGAGTACGACAAGTTGAGCAGTGAGGTAAATCGTCTGCGCGAGGAGCTTAAGCTGGAGGTGTTTGGTTCCAGGACCTCAACCACCTCCGGAGTGCAGGGATACGGTACTTATGCCAGGAATAAGGAACTGGTTGTAGCAGCCAAGCAGACGAGGCTTGAATTTCTTGCCGGGCAGCTTGCCGAGCTGCATGGGTATATGAATCGTCAGAAAGCTGCCGAGGGCCTTAACAATCAGATGATGCTGACGGATGACAGGCTCGACACTAAAGCCGCGCACGCTGGTTTTGCCGACCGGAACTGGGCTCTCAGTGAGTTGACCCATTCGTCAAGTGATGTGAGCCGCTCTTCAGCCAATGCAATTTTGTTTATCACACTGCTGTTTATTGTCTTCGAATGCGCTCCCCTTATTGTCAAATTGCTTGCTGATGCAGGGCCATCTGATATTGATATCAAGGAAACGGAATCTCGAATTATCTCACAATTGAAGAATACATCCTTTTTTTCGCGCAACAGAACCATACGGGAGTACCGCTTCATGGGTTCAAAAATCGGAGGTCGGCGGCGTGCAAAGAAATATGTTTCGAATAAAAGGGGATGGAGGCGATAGAGCTAATCGGTCATTAGACTTCCGCTGTATTCACTTATTGGTGTTGCTCCGGGAGTTGAGAAGTATTGTTCAATTGCTGTGGCGACCTGTTCGCCTATATCGGGATAGACAAAGTTCATGGTGCCGATCTGCACCGCTTTGGATCCGGCAAGCAGAAACTCCATGGCGTCCTCAAACCCAGCAATGCCACCCATGCCTACAACCGGAATGGTGACGGCTTTGAAGACTTCCCAAACTTTTGCAAGGGCTATTGGTTTTATTGCCGGTCCAGACAGCCCTCCTGTAATGTTTTTCAAGAGCGGCCGGCGGGTTTTATAGTTAATCGCCATTCCGACTACCGTATTGATGAGCGAAACCGAATCGGCACCGGCTTCTTCGGCAGCAAGGGCGATGGAGCTGATGGAGGTGACGTTCGGCGTCAGCTTTATCATCAGATGGCGGTTGGTTATGGTGCGCAGTTCCGAGACAATTTCATACGTTGCATCCCGGCTTACACCCATAATCATACACTCACCCTTGACGTTCGGGCAGGAGAGGTTGATCTCATAGCCGTTGAGACCTTCCACGGCGTCAAGCCTTGAGACCACTTCGCAGTAATCGTCGATAGATCGTCCGGCAATATTGACAATGACTGCAGTATCAAGTTTGCGGAGAAATGGGACTTTCTCGGTAATGAACCGTTCAATCCCGACATTGGCCAGCCCGATGGCATTGATCATACCTGAGGGAGTTTCTGCGATACGCTGTGGGGGATTGCCGGTTCTCGGCTCAAGGGAAATAGCCTTGGTGACAATACCTCCGATTTTGGAAAAGTCGCAGAGCTGGCTGAGTTCTTCTCCGTATGAAACAGTTCCCGATGCAAGGAGTACCGGTGACTTGAGATCAAGCCCCCGACCGAGAGATACTGATGCGCAGGCTGCAGGTTTGGCTGTTTCTTGTTGTCCCATGTCGTTCGGTGTTCGGTAAATATTGCTGATGCGCCATAATTCACTTATAGCGCATCAGGCTTCTGACATTCAGATCAGTGTTATTTTCTGTTCAGGTAGTAGCTGGTTGCATAGTCCTTGACCATTCTGTGGGTGTTGTACTCCGGCGCTATGGTTGCAATGGCGTTCCGGATTTTTTTGATCCATTGGACAGGTATATTATTCTCGTCGCGTTCGTAAAAAGCAGGGATGATCTGGTTTTCCAGAACTGAGTACAACTGTTCAGCGTCGAAACTATCCTGTTCCTCATGGTTTTCAAAAGATTCGCCGTTACCGATCGCAAAACCGTTCTCACCGTTATAGGCTTCTGGCCACCAGCCGTCGAGAACGCTGAAATTCAGACCGCCGTGCAGGACGGTTTTTTCACCTGATGTGCCGCTTGCTTCCATTGGCCTTACTGGAGTGTTCAGCCAGACGTCAACCCCAGATACCATCCGTTTTGCAACGCCAAGATTGTAGTTTTCAAGGAAAACAACCTTGCCGCTGAACTCCGGACGGCGTGAATGGTGTACAATCTGGCGGATGTAGTCTTTTCCAGCATCGTCATGCGGATGTGCTTTTCCGGCAAAGACTATCTGAAGCGGTCTTGATGAATGATTGATGATTTTGTCAAGGCGGTCAAGATCTCTGAAAACCAGTGGTGCGCGCTTGTAGGTAGCAAAACGTCTTGCAAATCCAATAGTGAGAACATCGGGAGAGAACGTGTTTTTTCTCGAACGCATGGCATCGTATTCGCTGTAGATTGACGTTGTATGCTGGTGAAAAAGCTGGTTGCTGAGATATTTGTCCATAAAGTCGATCAGAATGCGTTTCAGACTGTAACGCAGCGACCAGAGATCCTCATCGGTGACTTTTGCAAGGACAGCTTCAGCTGCCTCACGTGAAAGGCTCATTTCATCAACGCTGACGGCGAATTGTTTCCAGAAATTATCGGTATAGCCGCATGTCCAGCTGCTGGTGTGAACACCGTTGGTAATATGGCCGATGGGTACCTCTGATACCTTTTTGTCGGTAAAGAGATGCTGCCACATAATGCGCGAAACTTCTCCGTGAAGTTTCGAAACGCCGTTTGCAGACCGGGACAAATGCAGTGCAAGCACCGTCATGGTGAAAAGTCCGTATATATTGTTGTTATCTTCTGATCCAAGTCTCATCAGATCATCGAAGTTCAGGCCGATCGTGGAAAGGTACTTGTCGAAAGTGTAATGCATCATATCCCTGGAGAATCGGTCATGACCGGCAGGAACAGGGGTGTGAGTTGTGAAGACACAGAGTGATCTGACTTTTTCTATCGCCTCTGTCAGCGATACTCCGTTCCTCAGCTCGCCGGCAAGCAGTTCGAGCGTGAGAAATGCAGAGTGGCCTTCGTTCATATGATAGACTATTGGTTTTTTGCCGAGCTGGTCAAGAAGTTTGACGCCCCCGATACCGAGAATTATCTCCTGGTTAATGCGCATGTTCTGGTCACCGCCATAGACTCTGCAACAGATATCTCGATAGTGGGATTCATTGGCTGCAATATTGGTATCAAGCAGGTAAAGTGTTGCTCTGCCCACTTTGAGACTCCAAGCCTGGGCATGAACCTCGCTTTGCGCTATATTGACCGTAATGATAAGATCATTGCCTTCCGGGTCTTTGACTTTTTCTATAGGCAGGTGCTCAGGGTATTGAAGGGGATAGTCTTCTTTCTGCCATCCGTCCTGATTGAGGGTCTGTCTGAAATATCCTTCTTTGTAAAAGAGGGTAATGCCGATAAAGTTGATGCCCAGGTCGCTGGCCGATTTCAGGTGATCACCAGAAAGGACACCGAGTCCTCCTGAATATATTCTTACACTTTCATGAATCCCGAATTCCGCACTGAAATATGCGACAGGATCCGTAACAAGTTCGGGAGTGTTTTTTGCCGCCCAAGTCTCTTTGTCGTTCAGGTAGGCGGAAAAACGTGCATAGGCCCGGTCTATTTTGTCGCCGAAATCGCCGGTACAGCGGGCTACAAGTTCATCATTGGATATATGACGCAACAGTTCAACAGGGTTATGATTATTTCTTTCCCAAAGCAGAGGCGAGAGTTCTTCAAAAATTTGTTTTGCTTCTGTATCCCATGACCACCATAGATTTCTTGTCAGTTCTTTAAGGGCAGATATGTTATTTTGCATAATTTGAAAGGGATAATGATTTCTTTGCTGTCGGAGGTTGATGAAAGGCTGTAACCTGGCTGCGAAAAGCTTCTGCTTGATAACCGATGAGTGTGTGCCAGATGATTAAAAGTAATGCCCAATTTACAGCTTTAGAATTGAAAACCGCAAGTCTGAAATAATTAGATGACAAATGAAGTAAAAATAGCGCATATATCGGATCTTCATATTTCCGGTATGCAGGATCGTCGGCAGCTTGACTCTCTTTCTTGTTTGTTTGATCATTTCAATACAGCTGGGTATGATCATCTTGTCATTTCAGGTGATCTCAGCAATAGCGCTTCTCCCGGGGACTGGAAGATTGTCAGGGAAAAACTGGAGAGTCATGGACTCTACCACTGGGACAAAACCACCGTTATTCCAGGAAATCATGATCTTATTTCTCTTGAAGAGGAGATGCGGTTTTATAACGCGCTGAATCCATTGCCACAGTTAAGAAAAAAAGCTTTTGATCGCAGGGTTGTAGACTTTTGTCTTTTTTTTCAAGAACTGATTACCGGTGATAAGCGAGGAAATCAGGCATTTCCGTATCTCAAGATTATTAACTATTCATCGGTTAAGATTGCACTCGCAGCTCTCAACTCGGTTTATCCATGGTACCCTGCCGATAATCCTCTTGGAGCCAGAGGCTATATCAGTACTGGACAGCTGCGTGCACTGAGCGTTGAACGTGTTCTGACTGCTTTGGCCGATTGTTTTGTTATCGGGCTTTGCCATCATGCTTACAAAGTCTACGGTACTGATTCTCCGATTGACCAGGCTTTCGACTGGACTATGGAGTTGAAAAACCGTGATGAATTTCTTGGAGTCATGAAGGCTATACATGCAAAACTGGTGCTGCATGGTCATTTCCATCGCTTCCAATCCTACGGGGTAAAGGATATAACCTTTATTAATGGTGGAAGTTTTCGGTACAATCCTCTCTGCTTTAGTCAACTGGTCATCAATGGTCAGGGATGCTGCGTCCAGAAGTTTGTTGCCCTGCCCATAAAAAGTTAAAGAGAACCCGGCTGTACTCTTAAAGCTGCCCTTTTCTCTTTAACTGCAATGAGTATTGATCATCAGTTCTGGCCTCTTCGGGCGAGCTGGCGATCCATCATGATAAGGGCATGTCCTTTTTCACCGGCCATTTTCAGGGTTTCCAGGATTGAAGAGGCTGTAGCCTCTTCCTCTACCTGCTCGCTGATAAAACCGTGGAGAAGAACTTGTGCAGGATAATCTTTCTCATCCAGTGCCAATTCATAAAGCTTATTGATGAGTGCGGTTATTTTTCGTTCGTGTTTAAGAACATCTTCGAAGAGTGCTGTCGGTGACTTGAATTCCAAAGGAGGTTGCTCGATTTTCTGAAGCTCCACACGCCCTCCTCTCTCATTGATGAACTTGTAGAGTTTCATGGCGTGCTCTCTTTCCTCTCTGGTCTGGATTTTCAACCAGTTGGCAAAACCAGGAAGGTTTTGTGACTCGGCGTAAGCCGCCATCGAAAGGTAAAGATATGAAGACGACAATTCATGATTGAGTTGATCATTGAATGCTTTCTGAAGCGACTTGCTTAGCATGGCAATTACTCCTGCGGTTTAGAGGTTGTTATCAGGCAATCCATTAAACAGTAAACGCGGAGAGAGTGGTATTAGTTTCTCTTATTCTATGTGTTTTCTTTCATGTAGCTGCGAATTCTTTCAGCATGATCGCAGTCTTCCTGATTGAGCTGTTTAAAAATAGTTGAGGAGAGAGAGTTGGAAGGGCTGTCAAGAAACTGTTGAAAATGGGATTCACCTGCAGCCAGTTCAAGATCGAGAGCAATTTGCAATGCTTCAGTTTTTGATGGTGGTGTATCCAGATATTTATCTATGAGTGATGCAATTTTTGCATTGGTATCGATAAGGGATTGAAGGTCTGTTGATAACAGGTTATCAGGAAAAAATTCCATGGGCTGTGGTTGTTTTTTCTCCTGCTGCAGCAGCGATGCATGCCCTTGTTCTTCCATTGTCAGCTCCCACCAGAAATCCTCATCCTCAGAAAAACTGTCATGAAAAATTGTGTAGAGTTTAGCAAGGTTCAGTTCAAGCTTTATTGACTCGTCAAGATGTTTTTGCAGTGTTGCAGTCATGGGTCAATACATTTTAATGTGTCCGTTATCCGAAGGGGATACGGGCGGAATATGGATGAAGATGCATAGAGCTTTACTTGTTGCGATAAGAAGCATATTCCTGTAGACTTTTAACACCGAACTCCTGGTGACGGATACAATCTATAGCCTGTACTGAAGCCTCTGCCGCCTCGATAGTGGTAACAAAAGGCACATTGCTCAATACCGATGCCGCACCGATAGCCTCTTCATCGTGCAGTGCTTTTTCACCTCTGGGTGTGTTAATGACAAAGTTGATCTTGCCGTGCTTGATAATGTCGAAGATGTTAGGTCTTCCTTCTTCACCCACCTTGAAGACTTTTTTACATTCAATGCCGTTTTCTGTCAGAAACTGGTGTGTACCTGCTGTTGCAATCAAATCGAAATCCATGCGGTAGAGTGCTTTTGCAATTGCAAGAATACGCTGGTTTTTATCCTGATCATTCACACTGATGAAAACCGCTCCGGAGAGGGGGAGCTGCATACTTGCTGCCTGATAAGCCTTGGCAAAAGCTTCAGGGAACTCATCGGCAAGGCTCATCGCTTCCCCGGTTGAGCGCATTTCAGGGCCGAGGTAGACACCCGATTTTACAAATTTGGAGAATGGGAAGACTGGTTCCTTGATGGCCAGGTGCTTCATGCCGAGTTCATCGCAATCTTTCAGATCATAGGCTGTACGCAGATCGCTGAGCTTTTCACCAAGCATGACCCGGGTTGCAATTTTTACAACAGGTATTGCAGTCGCCTTTCCGACAAAAGGAACTGTCCGGCTGGCTCTTGGATTGACTTCAATAACATAGACACTCTCGTTCTGCACGGCATACTGTACGTTCATCAGTCCCACAACCTTCAGGTTTTCCGCAAGAATGCGGGTATAGGCCTTCATTGTGGCAATGACATTCGGGCTGATGTTGTGATAGGGAAGAATGGATGTTGAGTCGCCGCTGTGGATGCCTGCGGCCTCAACATGCTGCATGATGCCGCTGATAACGCAGTCAGTTGTATCGGCAATGGCATCAATGTCGAATTCAACGGCTGTTTCAAGAAAACGGTCAATAAGGAGAGGATATTTTTCGGTAATGAAGAGTGCCTGATCGACATACTCTTTGAGCGAATCGTCATTGTAGACTATTTTCATTGCCCGTCCTCCAAGAACATAGCTTGGACGAACCAGTGCAGGGTAGCCGATTCTTTTCGTGATTACTTTGGCTTCTTCAAAGCTGATTGCAGTTCCGTATTCAGGATGGGGAATATCCAGCTCTTCAAGAAGTGCGCCGAATTTTTTACGGTCTTCAGCCAGATCTATGCCTTTTGACGATGTGCCGAGAATGGTTACACCTGCTTCATGAAGTTTCGCGGAAAGCTTCAGTGGCGTCTGACCGCCAAAACTGACAATGACACCGAGCGGCTTTTCATGTTCTATGATGCGAATGGTATCCTCAAACGTGAGCGGTTCAAAGTAGAGCTTATCAGCAATGTCATAGTCAGTTGAAACTGTTTCAGGGTTGCAGTTGACCATGATGGTTTCATATCCGGCCTCTTTAAGAGCAAATACAGCCTGGACACAACAGTAATCAAATTCAATACCCTGGCCGATCCGGTTTGGACCTCCTCCGAGAATAATGACTTTTTTCAGGTTTGAAGAAACGGATTCGTTCTCCTCTTCGTATGTCGAGTAATGGTAGGGGGTTTTTGCGTCGAATTCTGCAGCGCAGGTGTCAACAGTTTTGAAGACGGATTCAACACCATAATATCTTCTGAGATCTCGTATTGATGGTTCTGATGTATTGAAAATACAGGCAAGCTGAAAATCGGAAAACCCGTTTTGTTTGGCATGCAGCAGCCTCTCTTTCGGGAATTTTCGTATAAGGTCAATAATCTCGAGTGTCGGATCGGAAGCTTTGATGGTCATGCAATCTCTATATTTTTAAGAAGCTTCAGAATATAGCTGTATTAAGGTAACAATTCACCTCTGTATAAAAAAACCGCTGCATTATACAAAAATGCTTATGCTTCTCAAAGCTGGTGGTTGCCAGCCACATACCTCTTCTTTTTTTCCTCGCTGCAAATGGTTCAGGATTTTTTTTACATTACACTGTTTTTATGTTCTCTCTCTGTTGAAAACAGGTGTAATAACGTGAATGGATAAAAAAATATTCGATTCTATTGAAGCTGCTATAGAAGATATACGGCAGGGTAAACTTGTTATTGTCATTGACGATGAAGATCGGGAAGATGAGGGCGATTTTATTGGCGCAGCTGACAGAGTAACCACCGAAATGGTGAATTTTATCACAAAGGAGGCCCGGGGTCTTCTTTGCGTGGCTGTTACCATGGATCGGGCAAAAGAGCTGCAGCTTGATCCGATGGTTCAGAGAAATACCTCTCAGCACGAGACGAATTTTACCGTTTCTGTTGATGCTATAGCCGAAGGCGTCACTACCGGTATTTCAGTCTTTGATCGGGCAATGACCATCAAGATGCTTGGTGATCCAGCTTCCATGGCGGACGATTTTTCCCGACCCGGTCATATTTTTCCTCTCCGGGCCATGGATGGCGGCGTGCTCAGGCGTGTCGGGCATACCGAGGCTGCTGTTGATCTGGCACGTCTTGCCGGCTGCAGTCCAGTCGGGTTGCTCTGTGAAATTCTGCATGACGATGGCAGTATGGCCAGACTTCCGGAACTGATCAAGCTGAAAGCGAAATTCGGTTTGAAGCTTATAACCATCAAGGAGCTAGTCGCCTATCAGATGCAGCGCAAAAAACTCGTTCACCGTGCGGTTGAATCGAGGCTTCCGACGATTTACGGGGAATTCAGGCTGATTGCCTATGAATCGTTTACTGACCAGCAGAACCATATAGCTTTTGTGAAAGGGGATGTTACTACTGATGAGCCTGTTCTTGTCAGGGTTCATTCGCAGTGTGCCACAGGTGATACCTTTGCTTCTCTGCGTTGTGATTGCGGCAACCAGCTTGCTTCAGCGCTGAGGATGATAGAAAAAGAAGGACGCGGGGTCTTGATTTATCTTATGCAGGAAGGTCGGGGTATTGGTCTGATCAACAAACTGAAAGCCTATAACCTTCAGGATGAAGGGTTTGATACAGTTGAAGCCAACGAAAAACTTGGCTTCAAGGCAGATCTGCGTGATTATGGTATCGGGGCACAAATTCTTAAGGATCTCGGAGTCAGAAAAATGCGTCTCATGACCAACAATCCAAAAAAAGTGGTCGGTTTAGAGGGGTATGGTCTCGAAATTGTCGAACGCATCTCCCTTGAGATTGCTCCTAATCCGATGAATCAAAGTTATCTGGATACGAAACGCGACAAGATGGGTCATATGATAGGTTGTTCATGTGACACTGAGAAATAATACACACTTCAAAAAACCGTAAACTTCCGTCAGGAAAAGGACTGAGACATCGATGGATACTGACATCCTTCAACGGCAGGATAAGGAAGTCTTTGAGGCTGTTGCCAACGAGACAACAAGACAGAATGAAACTCTGGAGCTGATTGCTTCGGAAAATTTCACCAGTCGTGCGGTTATGCAGGCCTGCGGGTCGGTCATGACCAACAAATATGCAGAGGGCTATCCCGGCAAGCGCTATTATGGCGGCTGCGAATATGTCGATGTTGCTGAAAATCTTGCCCGCGACCGAGCAAAAAAACTGTTCCGATGCGACTATGTCAATGTGCAGCCGCATTCCGGTTCAAGCGCGAACATGGCGGTTCTCTTTTCGGTACTGAAACCGGGTGATCGTATCATGGGGCTTGATTTGTCGCATGGCGGACATTTAACCCATGGCAGTTCGGTTAATTTTTCAGGTCAGATGTTCGAAGCTCACTCTTATGGTGTTGATCGTGAGACTGGCATCGTCGATATGAACAAGGTTGAGGAGCTCGCTCTTCAGATAAGACCTAAACTGATTATATGCGGAGCCAGTGCTTATTCTCAGGGTTTTGATGCAAAGGCCTTCAGAGCGATTGCCGATAAGGTCGGGGCCTTTCTCATGGCCGATATTGCGCATCCTGCCGGACTCATTGCTGCCGGTTTTCTTGGCGATCCATTGCCCCATTGTCATTTTGTAACCACTACCACGCATAAGACCCTTCGCGGGCCGAGGGGCGGCATGATTATGATGGGCGCCGACTTCGAAAACCCGATGGGTCTTACCATCAGGACTAAAACCGGTTCACGTCTGAAAATGATGTCTGAAGTTATGGATGCGGAAGTGATGCCTGGCATTCAAGGCGGTCCACTCATGCATATTATTGCCGGCAAGGCTGTTGCGTTTGGCGAGGCTCTCCAGCCCGAGTTCAGGACGTATGCTGCTCAGGTCATAAAGAATGCCGCTGTCATGGCGGAAACATTTATAAATCTTGGTTATGATATCGTAAGCGGTGGTACCAGAAACCATCTCATGCTGCTTGACCTGCGCAATAAAAACGTCACAGGAAAAGTCGCCGAAAACCTTCTCCATGCAGCCGGCATTACCGTCAATAAGAACATGGTTCCTTTTGACGACAAGTCACCCTTTGTAACAAGCGGCATTCGCATAGGGACTCCGGCCATGACCACCAGAGGCATGGACCAGGACGACAGCAAATCCATCGCTGAACTTATCGACAGGGTTATCTTATCAGCTGAAAAGCCGGATTCCACTGAGGTATGCCAGGCAGTCAGAGAGGAAATAAGAGATCTTTGCCTGCGCCATCCCCTTGAAGGATACGGCGTGTAAGGCGTAAAGAAGGCAACGCCTTTTTCGTGAAATGAAGCTCAGGAACCCCGGTGATGTGCCGGGGTTTATTGTTTGTGTACAAAGTTTCATTATATATCCTGCCAAGTTGCCTCTATATCCATTTTGATACCGCAATATTCATGAAATCATCAGTTACCGTCCGCAGAGAGTTAACCGTCCTGAAAATTGAAGAAGGTACCTTTGATCTTCGACATGGGGAAGCATGTAACTCAGCAGTAGCGGATCTGCTTGCCAGAGAAGAGAGTAAAAACCTGATCATCGATTTTTCCGATGTCAAAGCCATAGACCCCACGGTAATCGCCTCCATCAGGTTCGCTCAGGAATGTGCCAATAAATGTGGCGGAGTGGTTATTTTTGTCGCACTCTGCAAGGCAATCAAGGAGCTGCTGAAACTCCAGGAACTGGACAAGCAGCTCTATCTTTATTCATCCGTTTATGAGATTCTGACACTTATTGCTCCTGACGTGAAGGGGAAAAGAGCTGCCCGCGTGAAAAAAACAGTGCACCCTGATGAAATTATCGATGAACTGCTCAAGCATGAAGTCATTGCCATACCGGATATATCTGTTAACCTTCACGAGGAACTTGACGTTGAACTTGACGTTGGGCTTGACGTTGAACTTGACGTAGAGCTCGATGAAGAACTTGACGAAGACAGTGATGCTCCTATGCTGGAATCCGATGAACCTGCTCCGTCCGTCACCTCTGCAGCTAAAGAATCCGGCACTAAAAAAAGAGGACGGGCAAAATCAGCGGTCAATGAGGGCGGGTCCGTCAATTGAATGCTGAGACTTTTCATTCAGGTGTTATCATGTTTTGTTTCGGTGTTCAGTTGAAACACGCGTGTAGTGCTGCCGATGTATTCACAGATCTTGTCATCAATACATAAAGAGATCGGTGGTGCTGAACTGTAACTTCCATGGACGGTGAGTGAATCGTGCGTCAGACGCAGATAGAGTGAATGTCCTCGGTAACGTATGCGCATGTCGAGGCGCTCTAACACCTTCGGTAATTCAGGATGAAGTCGAAGAATATTGCCTCTTGCTTCTATACCTGTCAATACGCGCTGTACCAGGTCAATGGTACCGGCCATAGCACCAAGATGGACGCCCTCCGATGTTGTGCCATGCTGAATATCGTTCACGTCGCTCTGCAGGGCCTCCGCGAAAAAGTGCATTGCGCGCTGTCGGTCAGAACGCGCCAGTACCCAGGCAGAAACAACGCGGGAAAGTGTGGATCCTTGACTCGAACGATCAACATAGTAGGCGATGTTTCGAGGAATGGTTTCATATTCAAAAAAATAGCCCAGACGTTGAAACAATTCACCGATCTCTTCAGCCGAAAACAGGTAGAATAACATAAGCACGTCCGGCTGTTTCGATAGTTTGTAACGGTTGGGAGTGTCGTTCTCCTGTTCCAGGATAAGGTCGAGACGCTGGATATTGCCGTATCGTGCCCGGTAGTCATCAAGGTCAATCTCCTGCAGCTTTTCGTACCCTTCGAACTGACTGATGATACCATTATCCAGAAACGGCACATGGATGCGGCGGCTGATATCTTCCCAGCGCTGGATTTCCTCTCCAGACAAGCCGAGACGCATTTTGAGTTCAGCACGACGCACATCGGAGAGCAGACCAAGCACCTCAAGTGCCCGGCACAAAACCCACACTGCCATGATGTTGGTATACGCATTATTGTTGATCCCCGGTGTTGCTGAATCAGGGTAGGCATCGTGAAACTCGTCAGGCCCCATCACCCCATGGATTTCGTAGCGTTCTCTATCGGGGTTAAAGACCGCAATGCTCGACCAGAACATGGCGATATCGAGGATCAGTTCTGCACCATAAGAATAGAGAAACTCGACATCATGTGTAACCTGGAAGTATTGCCAGACATTATGAACGATTGCACTGCCTACGTGACGCTGCAGAAAGGAGTTGTCGGGCACCCAGCGCTGCGAAAGCGGATTCAGGTTGAACTTCTGGGTCTCTTCCTGACCATCGCTTCCACTTTGCCAGGGGAACATCGCTCCCTTATATCCGGCCGCAGCGGCAGCAGTTCGAGCCTCTTTCAGACGCCGATAGCGATACATCAGAAGTGATCGGGTGATTTCAGGCATACGATAATTGAAGAACGGGAAGATAAAAAGTTCATCCCAGAAAATATGCCCCTGGTATGCTTCCCCTGTCCATCCTCGTGCCGGTATCCCAGTATCAAGCCCGATAGAGTTGGGTGATACAGCCTGCAGCAGGTGAAACATGTTCAAACGAAGCAGCATCGCGGCGTTTAATGGCAATGTGTTGGTTGTCCGTATATGAATGTCAAAACGACGCCACAGATAGTTCCAGGCTACAATATGGTCAGCCAGAATGGCATTGAAGCGATCGGAATGAGCGATCGGCTTGAGTGCTTCAACTCCGCACTCCGAAATGGCAAAGTCGCGTGAAGTATAGAAAGAGGTAATTTTTTCCAGAATCAAGGTTGAGCCTTGTTTGAGGTCGATATTGAGTTCCTGGCCGATGTATCCAGGCTCTTCAATATGGCGGCGCTCTGCCTTGATACGTTTGCCATTGAGAAATGCCTGCGTTCTTGCTGCCGCTGCGACCTGAATATTCGACTGGCTGGTACGAACCAGCAGGTAGATGCCATCTTCACCAACCGGGGAGCTGGCAACAGGTTCCAGGTGCTTGTTGCTGAACTTATGATAAAGCTTCGCACCCGCATTGATGACGCGTCCGTCAATAGCCGATCGCACTGTAACGTTACCCGACCAGTTTTCGGGAGTTAACGTCAGTTCAAGTGCGCCAAGATGCATGCTGTTCATTGATACCAGAGATCGTTCTTTGAGTGCAGTACGCCGACCCTGTGCATCCTCGAACCGGATGCTCCGCAATAACAGCCCTCCCCTCAGATCAAGTTCCTGACGGTACGACAAAAGTTTTGTGCTTCCCGTGTCGAACCACTCCTCCCCGTCAAGACGAAACTGGAGCAAAAGCCAGTTGGGAAAATTCACGATATCCTCATTTTCAACCACACGGCCGGCAATATCTGTGCGCAACCGATTGTAGCCTCCGGCGAAATAGTTGCCCGGATAGTGAATGCCATCTGCTGCCGACCCTGTGGCAGCTCCACGTATGGTGACATAGCCATTTCCCAGAGAGCACAATGCTTCACGGATTCCCTCCTGTGCAGGATCAAAGCCCTCAAAAACCAGCGACCAGGACGATGATGGTTTCTCAGTTGCCCGGACTTGATCAAGATCGGTCACAACCACATCGGCACCGGCCTTTCGAAGAGCCTGCGCGTGCCCTGTACGGTCAACACCAATGACGCACCCGAATAATCCGGCACACCCGGCCTCAATGCCGGCAATCGACTCCTCTATAACAACGGTACGCGCAGGTTCTGCACCGACAAGTCTTGATGCTTCAAGAAAAATATCAGGTGCAGGTTTACCCCTGACATTCAGGCGGCTGATATCCATTCCATCCACGTGAGCGTCAAACAGCTTCGATATACCGGCAGCATCAAGCATCTCGAGACATGTATTACTGGAAGTGGTGACGGCTGTCTTAATGTTCAGTGCACGAAGTTTCTGCACCAACCCGATTGATGATGCATGAACTTTCGCTGTGCTGGTCAGTATCACATCAAGGTCAAAGAAAACAGCATCATAGTCCTGCGGGTAAAGTGTCATGGCGATGTCAGGCATTACTGCTTCCATGTCCAGTTCCGTATTTCGGGCATATCCTCACCATAGGCAGTGATATACTCTTTATGGGCTATCAGACGCTCCTGTACATATTTTTTGACATACACGGCCCTCTGCCTGAGCCGGGGAACACGATCCACAACATCGGCGACAAGATGGAAACGGTCAAGATCGTTCATCACCACCATATCAAAGGGTGTGCTCGTTGTTCCCTCCTCTTTATAGCCGCGGACATGCATGTTATCATGATTTGTCCTGCGGTATGTCAGGCGGTGAATAAGCCATGGATAGCCGTGATAGGCAAAAATGATCGGTTTATCGGTAGTGAAGATGTCATCGAAATCCCTGTTCTTCAGACCATGGGGATGCTCTTCGGGAGGCTGAAGCGTCATGAGATCAACAACATTGACAACACGAATCTTGAGGTCTGGAATTTTATCTCGTAATATATCGACAGCTGCAAGGGTTTCAAGCGTTGGAACATCCCCGGCGCAGGCCATAACCACATCCGGGTCACCGTCCACAGTGTCATTTGATGCCCACTCCCATATTCCGATGCCGATAGTGCAGTGTTTTACGGCAGCTTCCATGTCGAGCCACTGCCATTCCGGCTGTTTACCGGCAACAATAACATTGATATAATTTCGTGAACGCAGGCAGTGATCGGTGACAGAGAGCAGCGTGTTGGCATCAGGCGGCAGATAGACACGGATGACACCTGCTTTCTTGTTGACGACATGGTCGATAAAGCCGGGATCCTGATGGGAAAAGCCGTTATGATCCTGCCGCCAGACGTGCGAGGTCAGCAGATAATTCAGAGAGGCAATCGGACGGCGCCAGGGGATTTGATAATGGGCTGTCTTAAGCCATTTTGCATGCTGATTGAACATCGAATCAATGATGTGGATAAAAGCCTCATAGCAGGAGATAAATCCATGACGTCCGGTAAGCAGATATCCTTCAAGCCAACCCTGGCAGGTATGTTCGGAGAGAATTTCCATGATCCGGCCACTGGGTGAAAGGTGATCGTCATATGGCATGATGCTGTCCATCCAGACACGGTCGGTCACCTCGAAAAGCGATCCCAGTCTGTTGGATGCGGTTTCGTCAGGCCCGAATACCCTGAAATTGGATGCCTGTTCGTTCATGTTCATCACATCCCGTAAAAACATGCCCATAACCTTTGTAGCTTCAGCCTCGACGGCACCGGGAGAAGGAACGGAAACAGCATACTCCCTAAAATCGGGCAGATGCAATGGCTTCAGAAGAAGTCCGCCATTGGCATGAGGGTTATCCCCCATTCGTTTCTGTCCTTTGGGTGCAAGCTCCCTGAGTTCAGGTTTGAGCGTTCCTGACAGCGTGAACAGCTCTTCAGGCCGGTAGCTTCGCATCCACTCTTCAAGCAGTATGAGATGAGCAGGATTTTCACGAACTTCGCTGAAAGGAACCTGATGTGAACGCCAGAAGTCCTCGGTTTTTTTGCCGTCAACCTCTTTAGGGCCGGTCCAGCCTTTCGGGGAGCGCACAATAATCATAGGCCAGCATGGCCTCTCCGGCAGGCCATGCCCCCTTGCTTCACGTTGAATTCCTGCAATTTCATCAAGGCATGCATCAAGCGCGGCCGCCATATCCTGATGCATGGTTTCAGGATCCGAACCCTCAACAAAATATGGTCTGTATCCGTAGCCATTCATAAGGCTCTCAAGCTCATCGTGCGGTAAACGGGCGAGAAGAGCTGGATTGGCGATTTTATAGCCGTTCAGGTGAAGAATAGGAAGAACAGCTCCATCACGGGCGGGGTTAAGAAATTTGTTTGAATGCCATGATGTGGCAAGCGGGCCTGTTTCGGCTTCACCGTCACCGACAACACAGGCTGCAATAAGATCGGGATTGTCAAAAACAGCACCGAATGCGTGGGAGAGCGAATATCCGAGCTCTCCACCCTCATGGATGGAACCAGGGGTTTCGGGGGCAACATGGCTTGGTATTCCCCCGGGAAATGAAAACTGCCTGAACAGATGTTTCATGCCGGTCTCATCTTCCGGAATATTCGGATAATATTCACTGTAGGTGCCTTCAAGCCAGACATTGGCTACAATGGCAGGGCCGCCATGGCCCGGTCCGGCAATGTAAATCATATCAAGGTTCCGCTGCAGGATTGCACGATTAAGATGCACGTAAATGAAATTGAGTCCGGGAGTGGTCCCCCAATGCCCCAGAAGGCGAGGCTTGACATGTTCAGGCTTCAGCGCTTCCTTGAGCAGGGGATTGTCCATCAGGTATATCTGCCCGACAGAGAGGTAGTTTGCTGCTCGCCAGTAAGCATTGATCAAGTGGAGTTCCTCTTGAGAAAGCGGTATCATAGTAATATTTTCGGTTATGGTTTCGACATTTCAAGGACATTCATGGTATGGCGGGCAATCATCAGCTCTTCGTTGGTTTTCATAATCCGTATCTCAACTCGTCCTCTCTCATGTGCTATTACGGCTGAATTTGTAATGTTTTTCTCTTCGTCGACACTGATGCCGAGAAACCCGAGACCGTCACAGATTCTGCTTCTGATGTCAGGAGAGTGTTCACCAATCCCACCGGTAAATATCAGTATATCGAGCCCGCCAAGAACGACGGAAAGAGCCCCGATATATTTACGGGCCTGATAACAGAACAGTTCCACAGCCTGTTTCGACGCATCGTCAACCTTTTCTGCTGCAAGCAGTTCCTGCATGTCGTCAGTGCTGCCGGAAATTCCGAGCAGTCCCGACTGACGGTTCACCATTTGTTTGATTGCCGCAGGAGTCATCTTGTTCTGCTGCAGTAAAAACAAAATCACTCCAGGATCAAGATCGCCGCTGCGCGTACTCATAACCAATCCGCCAGCCGGAGAAAACCCCATCGTGGTTTCGATGCTTTTTCCATTTTTCACAGCAGCCATGCTCGCCCCATGACCAAGATGGGCCAGAATAATCCGCTTTTCCACTGCCTGCACGCCAAGTTGACGCTTGAGTTCAAGAAGGATATACTCATAAGAAAGGCCATGAAAGCCGTAACGCTGAACACCTTCTCTGCGAATGAATTCGGGTAGCGCATAGAGCTTTGCAACCTCAGGCATGGTGGTGTGAAACGAGGTGTCGAAGCAGGTCACCTGAAGTGTTTCGGGAAAAAGTCTGGCTGCATGCCTGACTGCCTTTATTGCCTGGGGAAGATGCTCTGGAGCAAAAGGGCTCAGGGTATCGAGCGATGCAATAAGTTCAGGAGTTGCGATCTGGGGAGTGGAATAGAGGGGGCCACCATGGACGATGCGATGACCGACGGCATCAGGTTTTCTGCCTTCATTCTGCGAAAGAATCCACGATAAAACATAATCGCATGCCGCAACATGATCCTGAGCAGTGGAACTCATAGTTGCAATAGCGTTCCCATGGGCATCCTGAACGGAAAACCTGCCGTCCCTGCTGCCAATCCTGGTCAGTGAACCGTAAAAAACAAGGCGTTCAGTTTCGCCGATTTCATACAGTGCGAATTTGATGCTTGATGAACCGGTGTTTAAGGCTATAATTGTTTTTGACACGCTCGTTCATCCATTATTGATGAGTCGCAAATCCTTAAACCTGTTTTCTCAGTTCTCATCGTCCGTGACTTCCGCCTCCACCACGGCCATCTCCAGAGGAATGCCCGTCACCACCACCGCGTACATCACCCGGAGCACGATTATCACTTCCGCTTTGACCGTCTCCTGGAGTGCGTCCCTCACCGCGATTTATCCCGTCATAATTACTTCTGCCTTGAGAGCCCTTTGTGCCAGGACCATCATAAAAACCGCGATTGCTGTTTATTCGTAGCTCTCTTTGGCTTCTGCGATTGTGAAGATCTCTGTACTGCCAGTACTGACGGTCATGTTTGCTGAACTCGATATCCCGAAATCTTCTTATATCCATAATGCGATGTTCTCTCAATAAGAGCGGAAGGCGTTCATCCACGATGCCAATCCAGGGTCCATCGTAAAACGAGGAGTTGTACCAGTAACCGTTATTATATAAGTAGTAGTAATTGTCGTAATACAGTAAATCATAAGGGCTTTCCGCTGCAACAGAATAGCCTAGCTCAGGCACATATATAAATGTTGGCGGAGAATCTATATAAATAGAGGGCCTGCTGCCAAGAGCAAGAAGAGGAACATTGACTTCTGAATAGCTGACATTTGGAGAGTTTGCGAGAAGTATCCCTGTGATCCCGAATGCGGTTACAATATATTTCTTCATGGTGATATTGTTGTTACATGTTAACAAAACCAGAAGATCAGCGACAAACTCATTTCAATGAAAAAAAAGGATAAAAAGTTGCCTTTCATGGCAAGTGCGGAGCGGGAATTGCCAGCCGGTGTTACCTGTCGCTTCGTTTAAGCATAAAGATCATATAGAGGACAACTGTAAGGTTGATGGATACAAAGCCGATCTTTATCCATGAAAAACCTTTCGCCAGTTCGTAGAGCTCAATCGGCAGATATATGCCTCCGCTTAACAAGGCAAACCACTCCGACCATCGTTTTGCAAACCAAAGCCCGAAGCCCTCGACAAGGCGCATGGCAGCATATAAAACGGCAAGAAGTGCAAGAGAACGGAGACGTCCATCGGTCAGATTTCCGGCAGCTTCGATAAAGATTTTGGGAATGTGTTTTGCAGGGTTGAGATGCAGATGCCCGACCAGTTGTTCGGCAACAACCTGAATGTCTTTATGCATCAAAGAAAAAGCAGCTAACCCGGTAAGCAGCACCAGAAGCCCTTTGAAAGCCTCAAACAGTGCGATAACCTTAAGGCCGCCTTTCTGTTTCTTAATCGAAGAGGTATCCGTCATAATATTCATGGAGAAGCTGGTTTTTTGACTTCAATGACAGGGTCATTCCGGTTTCATTAAGCAAGGTTATGAAAAAGTTATAGTATTCCCGCAAGATCAGGAAGTTGAAAACTTTATTCAGGACTATCTTGGACGCTGGAACATTCATGACACCGTTATTTAAACGGCATCAAATCCGGTAAGGTTTGAGAAGTTGTGGAGGTAAGAGCCACCTTCGCTCCGCTTTTCTTGATTGCCAGTTTTGGATGAGACTGATAAGCAGAGGAGCGCGATGAATTAAGAATTGCATTTGCATATGCAAAATGATATACATATTTTATGGAAAACGGATGAAATTTGATGGATTCGACTGGGACAGCGGCAATCGAGCCAAATGTCAAAAGCATGGAGTCTCGATCGCTGAAATCGAAAGCCTGTTTTCAGGAACACCGTTAGTGGCACCGGACGTTCTTCATTCGAGCAAAGAACAGAGATTCCGTGCTGTAGGTCAGACAATCAAAAAGCGTCCTTTGTTTATTGTTTTCACGCTGAGGAAAAATGGTGGAACGCTCCTACTCAGACCGATTAGTGCGCGGTATATGCACAAAAAGGAGATAAAAGCTCATGAAAAAGAAATTCCCTGATTTTAAGACTGACGCCGAAGCCGAAACCTTTGTGGAGACTGCCGACCTGAGCGAGTATGATTTTTCAGGCATGGTTCCAATGCGCTTTGAATTGAAACGAAAGGATACGTCAATCAGTCTCCGTCTGCCTGAAGAGTTGTTAGACGCTGTGCGCATTCATGCAAAGCGCGTTGGTATTCCGTATCAACGCTTCATGCGGTTGGCAATTGAACGTGCAGTGAAGCCAAGTAAACACCCGCAACACATGGACGGCAGCATCCAAAAGGATCATAAGCTTGAGTAACTGCGCACGCCGATAACGCGGCCTGTTGGAACTTGAGTAGTTTTGCCTTTATTGTCCTTGCTTTCCATTGCAAGTCCAAGAACTGAACGACGTGGCATGGATACTCTTATTAGGTTATTACTGTTCATCCCCCCATGCCTTGTTGGAATCGGTGCCGTTGTCATGAAATGGAATTAATTGCATATTATAGTACCTGCACTACCTATCCCGATGTATTCCAGATTACCGATCTTGATGTGTGCAATAAATCGTTTGTTCTCAACGGTCTGCAAAACTCAACGGGATTATGGCAATACTGTTGGTTAAGCATTCATAGGACATACCCATGACTACTGAAAGCCATATCGAGCATAGCCTGATCGATACATTGGAAGATCTCAAATACACGTATCGTCCAGACATCCGCGACCGAGACGCACTGGAGAACAATTTCCGCGAAAAGTTCGAAGCGCTGAACCGTGTGCATTTGACGGATGCAGAGTTTGCCCGGCTGCTGGATAAGATCGTCACCTCGGATGTTTTCGCCGCCGCCCGTCATCTGCGCGAACGCAACAGTTTCGAGCGCGACGACGGTACGCCACTGTTCTACACCCTGGTCAACATCAGGGACTGGTGCAAAAACACCTTTGAGGTGATTAACCAGCTCCGAATCAACACCAGCAACAGCCATCACCGCTTCGACGTGATTCTGCTGATCAACGGCGTGCCGGTGGTACAAATCGAACTGAAATCTCTGGCCATCAGCCCGCGCACTGCCATGCAGCAGATTGTTGATTACAAAAACGACCCGGGCAACGGCTACACCAGAACACTGCTCTGCTTCCTGCAACTCTTCATCGTCAGCAACCGTAGTGATACCTGGTACTTCGCCAACAACAACAGCCGCCACTTCAGCTTCAACGCCGACGAGCGTTTTCTGCCGCTCTACCAGTTCGCCGGAGAAGACAACAAGAAAATAACCCATCTGGACAGCTTCGCCGAGAAGTTTCTGGCTAAATGCATTCTGGGCGAAATGATCAGCCGCTACATGGTGCTGGTGGCCAGCGAGCAAAAACTGATGATGATGCGGCCTTACCAGATTTATGCCGTCAAGGCTATCGTGGAGTGCATTCACCAGAACAGCGGCAGCGGCTATGTCTGGCATACCACAGGCAGCGGCAAAACACTCACCTCCTTCAAGGCATCCACCCTGCTCAAGGATAATCCAGATATTGACAAATGCCTCTTCGTCGTGGACCGCAAAGACCTCGACCGGCAGACGCGCGAAGAATTCAACAGGTTTCAGGAGAACTGCGTCGAAGAAAACACCAATACTGAAACCCTGGTGCAGCGGCTCCTCTCCGATGACTACGCCAATAAAGTGATTGTTACCACCATCCAGAAACTCGGCCTCGCCCTCGACGGCAGCAGCAAACGCAATTACAAGGAACGGCTGGAGCCGTTGCACAACAAACGCATCGTGTTTATCTTTGACGAATGCCACCGTTCGCAATTCGGCGATAACCATAAAGCTATCAGGGAATTTTTTCCCAATGCCCAGCTTTTCGGCTTTACCGGTACGCCGATCTTTTCAGAAAACGCCAACTATCAGCAGATTGAAGACCGGCAGGCCTCATTTAAAACCACGGAAGACATCTTCCAACAGCAACTGCACGCCTACACCATTACGCATGCCATCGAAGACAATAACGTCCTGCGCTTTCATATAGATTTTTACAAACCCGAAGGCAGGAACAAACCTAAGCCGGGCGAAAGACTGGCAAAGAAAGCCATCGTTGAAGCCATACTGGAAAAACATGATGCCGCCACCGCCGGGCGAAAGTTCAATGCACTTCTGGCGACAGCCTCCATCAATGACGCCATTGCCTATCATGAGCTGTTCAAGACCATTCAGGCGGAAAAGCAGTCTAAAGATGTCAATTTCCAGCCATTGAACATCGCCTGCGTCTTTTCACCACCCGCCGACGGTAATAAGGACGTTCAGCAGATACAGGAAGATTTGCCGCAGGAGAAGGCCGACAACCAGGTCGCCCCGGACGAAAAAAAGGCGGCACTCAAAGCCATCATCGCGGATTATAACACTCAGTATGGTACCAACCATCGAATAGACGAATTCGATCTCTTCTATCAGGATGTGCAAAAGCGTATCAAAGATCAGCAATACCCCAATCAGGACTTGCCGCATGCTCAGAAGATCGATATCGTGATTGTCGTGGACATGCTGCTTACCGGCTTTGACTCCAAATTTCTGAACACCCTGTATGTCGACAAAAACCTCAGGTATCACGGCCTGATTCAGGCGTTCTCTCGTACCAATCGAGTCCTGAACGCTACAAAGCCCTATGGCAATATTCTCGACTTCCGCCAGCAGCAGGATGCGGTTGATGCGGCTATTACCCTGTTTTCCGGTGAGCAGATTGAACGTGCCAAAACAATCTGGCTGGTTGACAAAGCGCCGGTTGTCATTGGCAAGCTTGAAACAGCGGTTAAAAAACTCGATGAATTCATGCACTCTCAGGGGCTGGCAAGCGCTCCGGAAGAAGTGCCCAACCTCAAGGGCAACAAGGTTCGTGGCCAGTTCATAAACCTCTTCAAGGAGGTGCAGCGCCTCAAGACACAGCTCGACCAATATACCGACCTCACGCATGAGGACGCCGCAAGCATTGAGCAGGTTATACCCCGGGAGCAGTTGCAGGCATTCCGTGGCGTCTATCTGGAAACCGCCCGGCGCCTGCAGGACCAGAAAGGTAAAGGAGGGGGCGGATCGGAAACAGAGCAACTGGATTTTGAATTCGTGCTCTTTGCTTCAAGCATGATTGATTACGATTACATCATGACTCTGATTGCAGGCTACTCGCAGCAGACACCTGGCAAACTGAAGATGACCCGCACTGAGCTTATCGGTCTGATCGACTCCGAGGCCAACCTCCTTGAGGTTCGAGAAGATATCGCCGACTATATCGGCACCCTGAAGTCAGGCGAAGGGTTGAAAGAGAGTGACATCCGTCAGGGTTACGAAACCTTCAAGGCCGAAAAAAACGCTCACCAACTGGCTGAAATTGCCGAAAAGCACGGGCTGGCAACGTCCGTATTGCAGGCCTTTATGGATGGCATTATGCAGCGCATGATCTTCGACGGCGAACAGTTGACCGATTTGCTCGCCCCGCTGGGACTGAACTGGAAAAGCAGAAGGCAAAAGGAGCTGGCACTGATGGAAGAGCTGATTCCGGTGCTGCACAAACTTGCGCAAGGGCGGGAAATTTCAGGATTGGGGGCGTATGAGCAATAGTGTGGATGCAACGAATATGAAGCAATCGACAAAACGAGAATTGAAGCCCAAGCTACGCTTTCCTGAGTTTAGGGATACACCGACGTGGGAAGAGAGGAAGCTAAATGAGATTGCAGTTATCTACAAAGGAAAGGGTATTTCAAAAGCTGATATTGACGTTCAGGGAAAAGTGTCATGCATCAGATACGGTGAGCTTTACACAACCTACAGTGAAGTTATAGAAACCGTCTTCTCAAAAACAAACAATCCACTTTCCGATCTTTTTCTTAGTAGAAAAAATGATGTAATCATTCCAGGGTCTGGTGAAACAAAAATAGATATTGCGACAGCATCATGTGTCATGCATGATAATGTTGCTTTAGGTGGTGATTTAAATGTAATCAGATCGAGCCACAACGGTGTCTTTTTAAGCTATTACCTAAACGGCCCTAAAAAAGTTGATATTGCAAAAATTGCACAAGGCGACACTGTGGTTCATTTGTACCCAAGCCAACTGAATCTGCTTGAAATAGGTATTCCTGCAACAGATGAACAGCAAAAAATCGCCAACTGCCTTTCTTCCATCGACGACCTGATCACCGCCCAAACCCAAAAGCTTGACACGCTCAAAACCCATAAAAAAGGGCTGATGCAACAGCTTTTCCCGGCAGAAGGCGAAACCTTGCCCAAGCTGCGCTTTCCTGAGTTTCGGGATGCGAGGGAGTGGGAAGAAAATTTACTTGATTCACAGGTGATGAAAGTTGGCAGTGGCATCACACCCAAAGGAGGGGATAAAAATTACAAGAATAACGGGAGGCCATTTGTTCGTAGCCAAAACGTTGGCTGGGGTGAGTTACTTCTTGATGATGTTGCATATATTGACGAGCAAACACACGCAACGTTCCCCTCCACAGAAATTGAAAATGGAGATATTCTCCTAAATATCACTGGCGCCTCTATTGGTCGATGTGTAATAGCGGACTACAGAATTAAGGGCGGGAATGTCAATCAACACGTTTGCATTATTCGACTGAAAGCCGAAGATTTAAACTCTGAATATTTAAAACAGTATTTACTCTCTCAGTACGGTCAAAAACAAATTGACAGTTTTCAAGCAGGTGGAAACAGGCAAGGACTCAATTTTGCCCAAGTCCGATCGTTTTCAATACCACATTCATCTCAAGAAGAACAGGCCAAGATCGCTCAATTTCTCATAGCTATCGACGAGCTGATCGTTGCACAAACCCAAAAGCTCGTTACGCTAAAGACCCATAAAAAAGCGATGATGCAGCAGCTTTTCCCAGCAATTGAGGAGGTGCAGCGATGAGCACAATTTTGAATTACTGTAATCACAAGGATAACTGCACGGGGAGAAGCAAGCAATGAAAATTGAATCCATACGGTTAAAAAATTTCAAGGCGTTCAGGGATGCCGAGTTGATCGATCTGCCGAATTTCTGCGTCTTTGTAGGGGCGAATGGCACAGGCAAGAGCACCATCTTCTCTGTGTTCGGCTTTCTGAAAGATGCCATCACGAGCAATGTCAACACGGCGCTGGCAAAGCTGGGCGGCAGTCGGGGTTTTTCAGAGGTGCGCAGCCGTAACGCCACCGGGCCGATTGAGATTGAATTGAAGTTTCGCGAAAAGAGCGACATGCCCCTGACCACCTACTTCCTGCAAATCAATGAGGAGAACGGTCGGGTTTTTATTGAGCGTGAAATTCTCAAGTACCGCAGAGGCAGTGGTGGTCAGCCGTGGCATTTTCTTGATTTTTCGAGTGGGAAAGGGAGTGCGGTGACCAACGAACTGATGTCGGTTAATGATGTCAAGGAGTTGACCCGTGAAGAGCAGACACTGAAGTCACCCGATATTCTTGCCATTAAAGGGCTGGCGCAGTTTAAGCGGTTTCCTGCTGTTGTAGCGCTTGGCAATCTCATTGAGAACTGGCATGTCTCTGATTTTCATATCAGCCGGGCCCGTCCGGAGCAGGAGGCTGGTTATGCTGAGCATCTGTCGCGTGAGGGAGAGAATTTATCCTTGGTCATACAGTATCTTCATAATCAT
>Ga0364919_10115_pt1 | contig 40793 bp, 31 predicted proteins | sample SorcelJu500001C7_2_FD_206953 | JGI IMG/M metagenome (GOLD analysis project Ga0364919, IMG submission 206953) | Enriched cells from Trout Bog Lake Hypolimnion, Wisconsin, USA - BchlTB.June20.5000.01.C7 | ecosystem: Environmental > Aquatic > Freshwater > Lake > Hypolimnion/Profundal zone | place... | reverse complement strand
TTCAGTAAAGACGCCTGGGGGCATCCAAAAGCTCAATTGCGCTAATACGGAAGGTGTTTTTCGTATTATCCAGTTGATCCCATCCCCAAAAGCCGAGCCGTTTAAGCGTTGGCTGGCCAAGGTTGGGTACGAGCGTATCCAGGAAATTGAGAACCCGGAACTGGCCACAAAAAGAACGCGTGCCTTATACAAAGCCAAAGGGCTAAAGCGGGAAAATCTAAGGGATCACATGACCGATCTGGAGCTTATCTTTTCAATGCTTGGCGAAGCATCAACGAAAGAGATAGCTGTCAATAAAAACGCTCATGGATTTGTAGAAAATAAACAAGCCGCGTTTGAGGGTGGTGCTGTGGCGGGCAATGCGAGAAATGAATTGGAACGCAAAAGCGGCAAAAGAGTTATTAGCAAAGAAAATTATAAAAAACTACCTCAAAACAAGAAACTGCTGGGAAGTGAATGAGAAAGTTTGAATTAAAACTTCGAGAAAGAAATATCTCCAAAGAAAAACTTCTTGAGGACTTGAGGAGGGTTTAGCCTTCTGCGATATGAAAAAACTTAAGGACTCGTTTATTTTTCAACGCTCTATATCCGTCATTCTATTTTTCCTGCTTCTCGCCGTTAATTTTTTGCCCCCCGCTTTTGCCGATTCCATACAATGGGTGTATTCTTACGAGGAAGCCCTGGAACTTGCCGCCAGGGATAATTTGCCGGTGATGGCTTTCTTATATACGTCATGGTGCGGCTATTGCAAAAAGCTCGACGCGGAAACTTTTACAGATAGTGTGGTCATAGAGGCCTCTAAAGGATTCGTAGCCTTGAGGATAGACGGCGAAAAGGACCGCAAAATAGCCTACGGGTACGGAGTGAAAGCGTATCCGGCGATACTTTTTCTGGATCCGTCGGGGAGGGTCATCTGGCGGGAATACGGTTTCAGGGACGCGCCGAAATTAGCAGGCAGGATGCGGGAGGTGCTGTCGGTATTCAGGAAGAGCGCGCAAACCCAGCCGTATCTGGAAAGCGCATTCGGGGAGGCCGGCCGGGGAAACACGGACAAGGCCATCGCGATCATAGACGACGCGGTCAAGGCCTATCCTGATGACTCTCGCCTTTATGCAGCTCGAGGCGCTATCTACATGAATAAAGGCGATATCGACAGCGCCCTCGGCGACTTTGACCGGGCGCTTTCCATCGATCCTAATGACGACAATGTGTATACTATGCGGGGCATAATTTATTATAAGAAGCGGGACTTTGATAAGGCCATGGCCGATTGTAATAAAGCGATCTCGATAAACAGATGGGCATATGAAGCCTATAACGGCCGAGGCATTATATATCTGGAAAAGCTTGAGCCGGATCTTGCCATAAAAAATTTTAACACAGTCGTCCTTATAAATCCTAACGACGCGGGCGCTTATTTTAGCCGGGGTCTTGCCTATGCATCTAAGGGGGAGTTCGATAAAGCTGTGAGCGATTTCACTATGGCCATAATCATAAACCCGGAAATATTAAAGGCTTACTCTAACAGGGCGTATGCATATTTTATGATGAAGGATTATAATAAGAGCTGGGAAGATGTATCTCAGGTAGAACGGCGCGGCCAAAGGGTGAGCCCGGAATTCCTGGAGAAGCTCAAAAGCGCTTCCGGTAGAAATAAACAAGACTAAGGCTTTGGTAAATAGATTTTGTTAGGAGAAAAAAAGGTAGCTATCTTTATATTGACTTAACCTATATTTATTGATATACTCTCTCCATGTTACTTTTTCACAAGCGCAGGAAATATTCACCCTTCCTAAAAATCATATCTATAGTGGTCCTTTCGCACCTACTTATTAATGACATCTCGTTTGCGCTAGCGCCTGCTCCAGGAACGCACGAACCTATTGTAAGATGTGAATTCAGGGCGCTGTCATGGGTAGAATCCGGCCGTCTTAGATTTGCCGATACGGAACCCGATCGGAAATTATTAGAATCGTTAAATAACGCCGAAGCGCTTCTCGTCTTTCCCGGAAATATTCTCGCCTCTAGCAGGTTAAAAAAAGATCCGAAAAAGCTTATAAGAAGGATAATTTACGAAGAGGTGAAAGCCATTCTCGCGATAATGGCAAAAGAGGATAGCCAGAAGTATGCCTCTATCGTCAGGATGGTACTGTCCCAACGTGCCATCCTTGAAAAATATCATCTTATTAATCCGCAATACCGCGATTACGACATGCCGAAGGAAGCCATAGCCGATGATATCGTGGCCAGGGCATTCGAACTCCTCGTCCCGAGGTCAAACCTCCTTATAAACGATGAAGACATATCCCCGGAAGAGCTTGACTTCCTTAACGCCGTGAAGCCTTTTATAGATTCGAACAGGGGCAAGTACTTCACGGGTGCGTTCTGGGATGACGTGGTACGCGAAGCCAATATCCGGGTATATATGGCCGACCATAAGGAGCTTGGCCAGCGGCCGGTTCTTGACGGGTCAAGGGTTGAGCTTGCCGACACCGGCAAGCTCACCTCGGAGACCATAACAGAAGAGGAACGGGTCAGAAGAGACTCGCTGGTTAATCTCATAACATTCTTTGACTCGGCAAGGGGTTCGCAGCATGAGGCTGAAAAGGCTATTGCCATATATAATCTTGCCATGTCATTTGCCGACGCCGGGTTAAAAGAAGGCGCGGTTCTGTTGCTCGAAAAAGCCCTGGATGCAGCCAGGGATATAGAGAACGAGACTAAGCAGTCAAATACTTTAAATAATATCATCGATTCCCTGACCCGCCTGGCTCTGATAAAAAAAGATAAAAGTCTCCTGGAAGAAGCCCTCGAAATCGCAAGAGGATTCGAAGACGAATCTGTCGGTTCTCCGGCCCTTGCGAAGGTCGCGTATTCTTTTGCTGAGATGGGGGACATAAAGAATGCCAGGGCTGTAATAGCCGAAGCGCGCGATATGACCGCTGATATAAAAGACGAGCCGTCTAAAAATAAGGCGCTCTCAAAAGTCGCTTTATCTTTATGTCGGATAGGGGCTGTCGGGAAGGAGCCGTTATTAATAGAGGAAGGCCTCGCCATCGTAAAGGGGTTTACCGATAAATCTTTAAAGGCTCATTTGCTTTCTGAGATCGCCAGCTCATTTAATAATCTCGGCTTAAAAGATAGAGCCCGAGAGCTGATAAAAGAGGCCCTGTCTCTCGCGGGGGAGCTCGTTATTGTTAAAGATGGTGTGTCAAAAAACACCACTCTTTGGGATGTCGTATCCGATCTCGCCAGGATGAGCGCCAAGATCAAGGATAGGGACGGCATAAAACAAGCATTGGGCATTGCTAAAGGCGCGGAAGATGACTACTTTAAAATAAAGCTTATACTTACAATAGCTCGTTTTCTTGACAAGGAGGACATGAGCACGGAGTCAAAGGAAGCGGTGCGGGACGCATTTGCACTCGCAAAAGCTGTCAGCGATACGGATGTAAGGGAGGAATGTCTGGCGCTCGTTGCCCCCAGCCTTGTCTGGATGGGTATCAGGCATAAAGATGATGAGCTCACGGAAAAAGGTTTTCACGTCGCGCACAGTATAAAGAGTGAAGACCGTAAGACGATGGCGCTTTCCCATATAGCATCTTCTATGGCCGAGCTGGGTGCGCTCGAGAACAGGATAGACCATATATTCGAAGCGCGCGGTATCGCAAGAGGGATAATCGATCCGTCCTGGAAACCTCACTGCCTTTCCGTAGTGGCTTCATGTATGACACAGATAGGGGCGATCAATAAAAATGACGAATTAATAAAGCAGGCCCTCGATATCGCGGATAGGATCACCGATGCGCACCTTAGAGAAGAGACCTTCTCCAATATTGCCGTATTGCTGGCCGAGATCGGAGAAAAAGGCAAAGACGGGCATCTGATGGAAGAATCTATCGGCATTGCGCGCAAATTCCTGGGTGACCGCCGCAGAATAAAGACTTTTACCAAGATGGCTCCTTTCCTGATAAGGGGAGGGGTCGTCGCGGAGAGCGTCCGGCGTAACGAAGGCGGTATCATAGATTCCGTGAAGAAAAATCTCGCAAAGAACGGGACTCTGGAGGAGTACGACAGGCATCTTCTGGCCTCGATAGGGTTATTTTCGGATACTGAAACCGTAAATCTTTACCTGTCCGACGATAAGATCCCCTCCTTAATGAAGGCGTATCTGGTGTGGGGTGAAAATTTTATCACCGGTCCTCAACGGGAAAATGCTAAATATCTGAAAGAGCTTTACGATAAAGAGAAGACCGCTCCGGACAGCAAAGGCAGGGACTCCCTGAATGCGCAGGATGCCATAATCCGTGTCCTTAATTTTCTGGTCAGCGAGTATAAGGACATGGAGAGTTTCATATATCTGGAAGATATCGGCGCGGAACCCGATATCGGGTATAACGGATGCAAACCCGGTTCGGTAGGGATAATGCCCATCGGTAACCTGACCCTGGGATTTATGCCTCATATGAATATCGAGATGATATTCGAGTCGAGGTTGAGCAGGCATTTTGGCGCCGGCAGCGTATTAAGGATAAGCGCGGATATAGTAAATAAGATAGATAAAAATATAATCAAACACCTCAAGAAGAGAGGGAATCTCGGGCTGGTGTTTCTTACGAGAAATAATTACGGCAGGGATCTTTTTGCGCACTGTTACCATAACAAGTTATCCGAGGTGGTAATAGTTGCGCCTAAAAATAAAAAACTGATGCCTATGGCGGAAGAGATATTCGATCTGGTGTATGCGCTCTATCACGCGAAAAGATCTCCCTTATTTTCAGCGGAAGATCTGACCGCCGTAGACCTGCGGGACACCCTGAGAGGCGATAGAAACGAATATAAGGCGGTATTGCGCATGCTGAGCTTAAACCAGAAGACCGTAAAAATCATATCGGTAGACGACCTGATCAAAGCCCTTAATGACCTTTTGACGATGAAGGATTTTCACCGCAATATCGGGTCGGAAACTTATTACAAGCACCTTGATGATGAGGTGCAGCGGACCCTGTCCCGCGCCCGGCATGATGATCCCGCTCTTACCGACCTGGATTATATGCGGCTGAACAGGGCGCTTCTGGAAGCAATGTATCCGCTAGAGATACAGTCCAGGGGAAGGTATCTCGGCTCAGCCAGGGATGTGGAGAGAAATCTGCCCATATTCATATTCTCCTCGAACGGTATATTTTACGACGATATTATGGAAAGATTCGATAAAAGGTTTAAAGGTACCATGAATAGAGAGGTTTTTAACGAAGTCAGGTCCCACATCGTGCGGGGTCCGACGATCCATAACGGTAAAAGGAAGGGCCGGGATAAACAGGGGACATATGAGCCCGGGCTGGAAGGAGGTATAACGATCGCCACCGAAAACGCGGATATATTAAGTCGGATAAAAAGGATCTTTAAAGGTCAAAAATATGACGTAGATAAGGCAAAAAAATTCACATCAAAAAACGAGCATCCCCTTAAAACAGAATTTTCAAAAGGCGTTTTAAATCTGTATTTCAACGCCACAGGGCTCCTGTTCATCGTGGATGAGAACAGGCGTATCCGGCGATCTACCATGGGGGAGGTACTGAATAACGATAATGTAAAGAAACGTGCGCAGGAGATCTTGAAGGTTGCGGTAGCCCTCGGCTTAAAAGACGGCATGTACGATCAAAGCAAGAGTTTCGAGGAGACCGTTGCCGCAATACAAAAAGGTCTTGACGATGTTGCAGCGACCCGGCTTGGTCATGTGACCTCGAGCGTAAGCGAGATCGTAAGTGCGGAGGAGATACCGGGGACGGACAAGGTAAAGCTCGTCGTCTCATATAATCCTGCCGTCTTGAAGGATGGGGTGACCGATCTCGAGGGCAATCTTATCGAGTATCTGATCAGATTGGCAGTAAAACACGGCATGGATAAGGAATTGCAATTCCTTAAAGACTTAAAAAAAGAATTGGCTGCCAAGATAGTTGAGGCAAAGGAAGCATATGAGAGCAATGAGGCCGATCTTGTTGCCGCGAATGGACAGGGCTCAGATGGCGATCAAACCCCATCCCGGGCCGTTTCGGCTGGAAAATTTGAGGCTGTATTGCCGAAAGAAACCTCCGATGAATGGCGCGGCTGGCTTGGTTCTCTCGATGCATTCGGCAGGACTGACATGTCCGGGATAGCCGAGAGCTCAGCGGCCCTGGAAAGCAAGATCATAGAGCATGATGCCAAGGATCAGAGTATCATTCTTTATGCGGATGATATCCTCGAGAACGCGGCTGTTTATGATCTCGGTTATGTAGTAAAAAATATTATTCAAAAACATAATCTTCTGAATGGGGGGAAGATAGTCCTGTTTGCCAGGAGCCCGGTAAATGCGAAAATCCTGGAGAAGATGATCCGCAGCGCCGCGCCCGATATAGATATCGCCTCTATAACGGAAGCCGACATAGGTCAGCCCATCGATGGAGTTAAGGGCTTGGAGGCCGTGGCGCGTTTTGCCCGTGCCAAAGGCGTGAAGGATGTGCTTGCTATTATAAAAGGCTATTCCAATAAAGAGAATGAACAGGAACTCTGTGAAACAGCGCGGTCATTACATGCGCCTATCGTACTCATCGGCCCGGAAAAAGCGCTCTACTCTTTCTCGCAGGCGCTCTCCATGGCTCTCGCCGCGAAATCTTCCAATGGCGCTTCATTCGGCTGGTTGATCATGCTTCCGCCTGTCCGGTCAGTCACCGAGGATATAAAGGCTGTCTATGAAGCATACAGTAGAGCCCTCGCCATATTGCAGGCCGCGTAATTCATTATCATATAAAACAAGGCTGCTGAATATTATGCAAAAATCCATTAAGATTTTTGTCCTGATAGCATTCCTGTCGTCTTCGGTGAACGCCTCCGGCATCAATCCCTGTGAATGCGTAAGGCCAGCCTGCCTTATCCCCGAAGCACGGTCATATCTTGCAGCCCAATCAATATTTAAACCGATCACCGACGACGGCATCGAATACTCGGCCCAATTAGAGACCGAAGTTTTGATGGGTATACGGCTGCTTCATTCCGGCAGGCCGCCATCTGCAGTGAACGGGTTCCTGATCGATCGCCTGGGCGAGACCGGCAAACAACGTATTGTGGATTTTTTGCCGGGGGTGAGGAGAAGCGCGCATAAGACTGTCGAAAAATTCAGTATCTTGGGCCGCGATGATGTCATCTATCAGATAAGATACGAAAGCGCGGCGCCTGCCGCTGCCCGGGATATCTCTCCGGATTCTTTCAGATTATATGATGTCTTTGAAGACGGTTCTTCGGTAACAATAACGCGGTCTGACAACGGCGATAGGTATCTCCACCCGGATTTCGATAAACTATCTCCGGAGGAGTTTGCGCTTCGCGTGTATAACATACGTAAAAGGTATTACGGATACTTAAACGACCTCCCGGCCAACGGCGATGAGGCCATCCATGTCATAAGATACGGCAAAGAATTCCGCCATAAGATAATAGGCGCGATAAGGGGGCTTTTCAATCACCTGGGTGTAGATAAAGGCATAACATTGATCACGGCGGGCAGTTTCGCCATAAACGAGCATGTCGAGGGATCGGATTTTGACTGGTATTTTGTCACGGACGGGACGCCCGAGAGCACACAGATGGTAGATCGGATCCTGGAGATCTTCAAACAGGCAAATATAAGACTGGATAAGGATATAGTGCCGATATATGACCCGCGCGAAGGCCAGAAGATCCAGGATGATTGGCAGGAAGAGCCGGCAAATAAGCCGCAATGGGTATCCGTAAGCCAGATAAACAGATTTTTTGAAGTGGACCCTTTCAGCATAGTCGGCAAAATAGTGGGGACTCTGAACATAATGTACCTGGGCGGGGATAAAAGGCTTTATGACGAGGTCGAATCGATCTACGAGCGCAAAGCGATCGAGAATAAATTCCATCTTGGTGACAGCATCATACGCGAGCTCGAGTACACTATAGACCGCGCATTCGACCACAAGAAATTCGATCTGAAATTCGGCAGGGGGATGCTCTTCAACATAAACTGCACCTTGTGGCTACTGCAGATAATGAAGGATGATTTCAATCTGGCGCTGGAGGACAACACCCCTTTCATAATGCTTCACAATTACCATGACCATGGATATTTAAGCGATGCGGAAAAAGACCGGCTTATAGAGATCCTCTGTTTTTACCTCGTGCTGCGGAATGCGATAGTCTGCGAAGCCGCGACGCGTTATGCCCATCCATCCGGATACGAAAGGGAATATAATGACTATATCGCCGAGGGCGTCGCCGGCAGGCTGGGGTTCGGCTCGCGGGAAGAGCTTGAAAGCAAAGTGACGGAATATTCCGGCATAGTGGTGGAGATAAGTAAAAAGATCGCGGAAAAGTATAAGTCGGCGAAGGCATATCGTCTTCTCCGCCCGGAGAAGGGTATCGCGATGGCAGATGAGATGCGCCTTTCTAAAGAAAGCGGCGACGAGCGCAGCATCGCCCAAAAGACATTCCAGTATTTAAAAAGAGAGCCCGTCAACATGCATATAGGGCTATCGCCGATATCGCATGATCGCCTTACGCCGCAGGAGGCCGAATCCGAGCTCGAAGAGAATATGGAAACGCTCTCGCACCTGATAGCGCTCCATTATTCGGAGGGTCTTAATATAAGATATGTCCTTGAGGGCGGGGTAGACGCAGCTTACAGGAAGAGGGCCCTTGAAATATTGAGATCGAAGGTAAAGGAGTTTGCCTCCATGCACGGCATAAACGGCCACGGACTCCTTTCCTGTCTGGATTCCCTGCATCAGGGAGAAGGCGTCGTAAAGGTCGTCATGGCAGATACCGATACTGTAAAAAATATCAAAATGCTTGGCGATAATGAGTATCCGGTAGCCCTGGAAAACGAAAGCGCCGATGATACCGTATCTTGCATACCCAATTATACCGCGGCTTTTTCCATAGGGCTTTCCTTGGTCGCCCTCCGTTTGATCAAACGTGACGAGCCCGAGCGTTACAGCGAATTGCGCGATTCGGTGCTGGGGAAATTGACGGCTATATACAGCAGATACGCCGTTATATTCGAGAAGAAGGAATTTACCGCCGAGCAGCTCGACCTGATGGTGAGCGGCCATTCTCAGACGAGACTTTATTACGCCGTACTGTATGCGCTTCCTCCGGCGGTTAAAATTTCGGTGGATAGATTGCGTGAACATCACAAGTACATACAACTATTGATCAGATTTGCGTAAGACTGTAAAGGGAATCATGAACAATACAGGCAGATTTCTTTGCATTCAGTTATGCAGGATGAGATGCAGCTTTTTATTCAAAGCGGCTGCGGTATTAATAGCCTGCCTGTGCGTGACAAGCGATACGGTATCGGCGCGCCCTTACGTTTTTTCCATCCCGGCATCTAATCTTGCCGCGCAATCCAGGCTCAAGCCATTCTTTGAGGAACCCGGTATAGAATTCCGGAAAGGGTTCAAGATTGCCTACGCGGCGGTGGAACTACAGAAACCTTTCCCCGGCAGGAAACCAAGAAAAGGCGATATCGCATTATTGAAAGATAGATCTATCGAACGCATCTCTTTTCAGCAATATGAAAAGTACGAGAATTTCTTTGCCGCGAACGGGTTTGAGCTCGGCACGCTCGAGGACGGCTCGGAGCATGTGACGACACCGGTCGATATAGTGCCGAGGATCTTCGAGATCATAGGAAAATTCGCGAAAGGCCTGCGGGGAAAACGGTTCCTGGATTTTGGTGCAGGGGACCTGCGCATGTCTATAGCCTCCGCGAACCTTTGCGGGATGAATTCCGTGGCGGTCGATAACAGCCATTTTGTTTCGGATATGGCTGGAAAGGTGCTTGCGAAAGCGATCGCAGCAGGATTGGTGAAGAAAGAAGATATCGAATGGCGGCCCGATTCCGATGCCCTCGCGATGGATTGGTACAATATAGATGTCGCTTATTTATTCTATACCATGCCGCTGGATAGAGCCAAAGAACACGATTTCAGGAACGAGATACATCACAAGGTTCGCCAACTCAGGCCGGGCGGGATCCTTGCCATTATGACGAACGAGGTCCAGCGATCCCAGCTTTTTCATGAGATACCGGGTCTTGAGATAATATACGACGAATGTCTTAGTCCTGCAAAGTGCGGGCTCTGGCTCCACCTTTACCGGTTATCGGAAAACGCCGATGAAACGATCGGAGCCTCTCTTGGCAGGGTCGGAGATAAGGCTAAGGTTATACACGACGAAAATATTAAATACAAGCCGTCCATCCCGGATAATGCGATCATCTGTCACGTCATAGTCGATTCAATACTGCCTATCAAGCAAAGGATCATATTGCAGGATCTCGAAAAAGATATGGCGGGAAGCGATTATGCCGAGAAGGTAGTACGGCTTACAGCCGGGGATCCTTCTGATATCGTCGAAGAGCTGAAAAGATTGATGGAGAGAAAGAGCTTGGAGTATAAAGATTACAATGTCCGGTTTGACGTCGCCTGTCCCGGCGCTGAGGCTGTTGAAGCGGTGATCAGCAGTGGCTTAGGCGTAAAGGCTCTTGCTTTTAAACCATGTGATGAAGCCTCGATCGCTGTAATGCAGGTGGAGGGCATAGTCCTTGCCTTGCGGGCTCTCGATCGGGATACCAGAAAGGGCACCGTAGATTCCCTCCGGGGTGTATATAAGTTCCTTACCGGCAGGAACTTGCCCAAGAAATTATCGGACATAACAGATATCAATGAGTTCATAAAGAGAGTAGTATTCAGCATGCCTGTAACGATAGTGGATTATGACAATATTCCAAAGATGAACGATCTCATGAAGAAATATGTAGAATCTGAGGCATAACTCCTTTCAGCGTAATTCCTTTTGCCTTGTGCCAATAATCATAAGGGGCTATAATAATCGCAACTACAAGCCCGTAGTGATGATGGGTACAATTATAAATAGATAAAAAATAGAAAGAAAAGAGTCGCAAGCTATGCCGAATCAAAAAAGAAGAAAAGATGTGCGGAATCTCGCGATAGTCGCGCATGTTGACCATGGGAAAACAACGCTTGTCGATACGCTGCTAAGATATACGGGCGCGTATAAGTTCGAGGAAGGCGAAGTGACTATCATGGATTCAAACCCTCTCGAGAAAGAGAGGGGGATCACGATATTTTCAAAGAACGCCTCCTTTAATTACAAGGGCGTTCAGTGCAATATTGTCGATACGCCGGGGCACGCCGATTTCGGGAGCGAAGTGGAGCGTATTCTTGAAATGGTCGACGGCGTGCTTCTTCTCGTCGACGCCGTAGACGGGCCCATGCCCCAGACAAAATTTGTGCTGAAAAAATCCCTCGAATTGCATCTGAAGCCGATCCTCGTCATCAACAAGATCGACCGGGCCAATGCGCGGCCGGATGAAGTCGCCGGCATGACGTTCGATCTCTTCTGCGAACTTAACGCGTCCGATGAGCAGCTCGATTTTCCGATAGTCTATGCCTCCGGCCGGGACGGGTACGCCACGCTTGACCTTGATGAGCCCAGCGATACCATAAAGCCTCTGCTGGACACGATCCTGCATAGGGTCCTGCCGCCGATAGCCAATCCCGATCTTCCTTTTCAGATGCTGGTGACGATGCTCGACCATAATTCGTATTTTGGACGCATCGCGATCGGGCGTATATTCCACGGCGCTATCCGCGTCGGGGATCCCGTCGCCCTTGTGAAACGCGACGGCACCATTACCACGAATAAGGTGACTAAGATCATGAAATATAAAGGCCTGACCCCCGTGGAGGTGTCCGAGGCGATGGCCGGCGACATCATCCTGATAACCGGTATCGAAGGCGTGTCTATAGGCGAAACGCTCACATGCATCGATGACCCGAAAGCGCTATCCGCGGTAAAGATCGATGAGCCGACGATATCCATGAATTTTTCGCATAACACGAGCCCGCTTGCCGGTAAGGACGGAGGCATATTCCTGACATCGCGCCATATCCGCGAATACCTTGAGCATGAGGCGATGGTGAATATCGGTATAAAGGTAGAGGAAGTTGACCGTGGCGAGAGGTTTAAGGTCTCGGGCAGGGGTGAGCTCCATCTCGAGATCCTTATAGAGACTATGCGCCGCAAGGGATATGAGCTGGAAGTTTCAAGGCCGCAGGTTATCTTTAAAAAGTTAGGTGACCAGGTCCTTGAGCCGGTAGAGGTGGTGGTGATAGAGGTGGACAGCATGTACCAGGGCGCGGTTATGCAGGCGCTCGGGGAGCGCAAGGCCCAGATGAAAGACTTGAAGATCACATCCTCCGGCGGCATACGAATGGAATTCATCATTACCTCAAGGGCGCTTATAGGGTTCAGGAGCGAATTTTTGTTGATGACGCGGGGGAGCGGTATTATGTGCCAGAACTTTCTCGAGTATCAGACATATAAAGGCGATATGCCCTCGCGCCAAAGAGGTGTGCTGATCTCAAACGGCGACGGAAAAGTGGTTGCGTTCGCGATATGGAACCTGCAGGAGCGCGGGGAGCTTTTTATCCAGCCGGGAGATATGGTGTATGAGGGAATGATCGTAGGCATAAACAATAAAGGGGTTGATATAGTCGTGAATCCGCAGAGGGAGAAAAAATTAACCAATATGCGTTCTTCGAACCGCGATATGGCGATCCAGCTGATACCTTCACGGAAGATCAATCTTGAATTCGCGCTTGTGTTTATTGACGACGATGAACTCGTCGAGATCACCCCTCTTAATATACGGCTCAGGAAGATGCAGTTAGAAGAGGTGGACAGGGTCCGCACCGGCCGGAAATGCAGAGCCGAGACAGAGCAATAGATAAAAATACAAGGATCTGGTAAAAAGGATTTATGCCGTTAGTAAGTTTACAGGATCTCACCCTTGCCTTTGGCGGCCCCCGCATATTCGACCGGTTGAGCCTTCAGGTGGAGCCGGGTGAGCGGATAGCGTTACTCGGCCGTAATGGTGCGGGTAAGACGACGCTGATGAAGGTCATGGCCGGAGAGCTCGGTGTCGATAAAGGCATCGTCTTCGTCCAGAAGGGGATAAGGGTGTCATACCTGCCCCAAGAGGTGCCGCTCGATATAAAAGGAAATGTATTCGATATCGTGCTCTCGGGTCTTGGTAATCGCGCGAAGCTCCTAAGTGATTACCATCGTCTTGCCCAGCTCCTCCAGACAGACCACACCCCCGGATCGATCCGCAAATTCGACGCTCTTCAATCGGAGCTTGATCATACAGGCGGCTGGGATATAAGCCACGAGGTAGATAATGTCATTACCCGGATGAAGCTCGATGCGGACAGCGACTTCGCGGCGCTATCCGGCGGGCAGAAGCGGCGGGTGCTCCTGGCCAGGGCGCTAGTCCTTAAACCAGAACTTCTTCTGCTCGACGAACCGACAAACCACCTGGATCTCGAGGCGATGATCTGGCTTGAAGGATTTTTGGGGGGCTATCCGGGCGCCGTCTTTTTTGTAACCCACGACAGGGTTTTTATGTCCCATCTGGCGACGAGGATCGTCGAGCTTGATCGAGGCCAGATCCATAGCTGGGCGTGTGATTACAAGACGTTCCTGGAGCGCAGGCAGGCGATGAGCGATAATGAGGCGGCCAGGCGGGGAGAATTCGAAAAAAAATTAGCCCAGGAAGAGGTCTGGATACGAAGGGGCGTTGAGGCCAGGCGCTGCCGGAGCGAAGGCCGGGTCAAGGCCCTGGAGCGTTTACGTGAAGAAAAGAGGGCCCAGCGCAAAGAGATCGGCCGGGTCAGGATGCACTCGCAGAAAGCGACTATATCAGGACATCTGGTGATAAAGGCTTTAGGGCTGGGTTTTGGCTACGGGGATAATTGCCTCATCCGCGATTATTCGACCCAGGTCATGCGCGGCGATAAGATAGGCGTAATGGGTCCCAACGGCAGCGGCAAGACTACATTATTAAAACTCCTTTTAGGGCAGATTACCCCGCAAAAAGGGAAGGTGAAGCTGGGGACCAATCTTGAGATCGCTTATTATGATCAGCTTCGCGAACAGCTGGATGAAGAGATGACGGTCGCGCAAAATATATGCAGAGAAGGCGACACGATCACGATAAACGGTAAGCCCAGGCATGTGATCGGGTACCTTCAGGAATTTCTCTTCCCCCCGGGCCGCGCCAGGACACCGGTCAAGGTCCTGTCGGGAGGCGAACGTAACCGTCTTTTACTTGCCCGGCTCTTCACCAGACCATCCAATGTGCTTGTAATGGATGAGCCTACCAACGATCTGGATATAGAGACCCTCGAACTCCTGGAGGAGCTATTACTTAATTATCCGGGAACCCTTCTTCTGGTCAGTCACGACAGGGCATTTCTTAATAATGTCGTGACCTCTACCATCGTTATGGAGGGTGAAGGGGTAATCAATGAATATCCCGGCGGCTACGATGACTGGTTGCGGCAGCGCCCGAATAGACCAAATTGTTAATGAGATAGCCAAGGCGTGGCGAGCGTTGAAAATATTTAGAGCCGCCGCGCTCGATTATGGGGTATAATAACATATCATACGGAGTATTTATGAAATATAAACATGCCTTATTTTTAAACCCCTATATCGAAAACACGGCGACGAGCGTTATGGGGCTATTTCCCCCCACGGGTCTTGAGTATGTGGCCACTAGCGCCGAGGGTCTTGCGGATAAGATAACCCTTCTCGACCTGCGATATGAAACAGACCTGTGTGATACCGGTAAGCTGATAGATTTTATACGTAAAGAGATAGATATCGTATGTGTCAGCGTCGGATGGGATCGCCAGTATGAAGAGATCTGCGGCCTATTAAACTTACTGCCGGATAATATACCTTTGATCGTAGGCGGGTATAAAGCTACGGTAGAAGTCGAGGGGCTATTTCGGACCTGTCCGGGAATAGATATCATAGTCAGGGGCGAGGGTGAGGAGACGATAAAAGAGATACTTAAAGGGGTAGCGCCCGAAAATATTTTAGGCATCTCTTTCATGGGCAGCCAGGGTAACGAAGTAGTCCATAACGCGAACAGGCCATTACCCGATGTAGATATCATAGGAGCGCCCGACCGCGCCTTAAGACGAAATAAATATTACATGAGGGTAAATGGTATCGGTGTGGCGGATCTTACGTTTGATTCGGTCTTAAGCGCTAGAGGATGCCCTTTCAACTGCAAGTTTTGCACATTCAATCTGAATCCGCTGGGTCAAAAAAGAGATTATGCGGCGCGTAACGTTCGATCTGTTGTGAATGAGATAGAAGGCATCCGCGCCAACACCATACTGTTTAACGACGATAACTTTTTTACCGACGTAAAAAGGTCGGAAGAGATCTGCGACCTTATAATAGCGCGTAAAATAAAAAAACGTTTCATCGCACAGGCCCGCATCGATATAGCCAAACACCCCAGGCTTCTGGACAAAATGGTCAAGGCGGGGTTCAAGATGCTTTTTATGGGCATAGAATCTCCGCACGATCATATATTGGCCGCGCTTAACAAAGGGTTTAACTCTGCCACGATACGGAGATCTTTTGAAGTATTGAAAAATTATCCCATCTACTATCACGGCTACTTTATTTATGGCAACATAGGAGAGACCAAGCTCGAGATGCTCGCTATAGCGGCATTTGCAAAGGAGATACACCTCGACTCCATCACGTTCCAGAAGTTACGGATAGAAAAGTTCTCACCACTCAGAAAAATAGCGGAAAATACGCCGGGATATCACGTTACCGCCCGGGGCGAGCTCTATTCGGATACCTATAGACATGACGCTTTGAAAAAAATAGGCAGGCAGATAAAATTTTCGTTCTATACCCCGCTTCAGATATTGAAAATACTGAAAAAATTCATGGTAGTGAAATTCTTCACTTTTAATGAGATCTTCATGTTCATGATGGCGGGTCCGAGCCTGTTATGGAGCGTATTAGCGCGAGAGGTGAAGAAGGAGCGGCTAGGCGACTCCCTGAAGCGCATATTCGTAAAAAACGCTTGATCAAGAAGGCTACTTTCGGTTGACAGTAGCGGTGATTTATAGTAATCTTAGTACGAAATAACCATTCGACCCATGAAGGAGCTCATAATGACCAATGCAAAGGCTTTAGTATATAGTAACGATATCGTCAGGGGGAAGCGCGCGGTCGCTGCCATCGGAGTCGTTTTTTTCATTGTGGCCACAGCGCTTGGGGCATATGTGCGCATACCTGTTCCGGGAAGCCCCATCCCCATAACGCTCCAAACCTTCTTCGTCCTTTTATCGGGCGCGGTTCTTGGCAGGCGCCTGGGAGCCTTAAGCATGGCGGGATATCTCGTATTCGGCGGCGCGGCCCTTATCGGCCCCACATCCGGATACCTGGTCGGTTTTATCTTCGCTTCGTATATCATAGGCCTTATGCTTCACGGCCGTAATTCGGCCATCACAGCATTTATCGTCGGAAATGTAACACTCCTCGCGTGCGGGGCATCCTGGCTTATATGCGCCTATAAAATGAACCCGGTTTCCGCTTTATCGCTCGGCGTCCTGCCATTCATCCTGGGAGACGCGGTGAAATTAGCCGCGGCCGTCCTTATCTACTCGAAGATATCAAAGCGCACAAAAGAGATTTTCGATCTCTAAGACCGAAACCATTCAAAGTATGGCTAAAATCTACGATAGACCAGTCATCTTTATCCTCATACTGACCATGCTTGCCGGGTATCTATTCTTCTTTAACCTGGGAGGCCTCGCCCTTACAGACCCAGATGAGACATTCTATGCCCAGACGGCAAAGGAGATGCTCGGGCGGGGGGAATGGATCACGCCGTATCTCTATGGTAAACCCCAGTTTGAAAAACCTATACTCTTCTATTGGCTGGTGCATATCTCATACAAGATATTCGGTGTAAATGAATTTGCTGCCAGGTTTCCGTCGGCTGTATTCGGGCTCATCGGGCTCATCGCCATGTATCTATTGGGAGCGGTACTTTTTAACCGGAGGGTCGGGGCATTTGCGGCGATCATACTGGCCTCAAATGTCGAATATGTTATCCTGTCGCGCGCGTGCGTGACGGATATGGTCCTCACGGTCTTCATGCTCCTGGGCGTCTATCGTTTCTTCTGCGGATATACTACGGGGAAGAAGTTTTATTATATCCTATCCGGCATAGGGTTCGGCATGGCAGTTCTGACGAAGGGGCCGGTTTTTATAATCCTTGCCGTCGGAGTATTCATTATATCCTTTCTATTTTCCAGGGACTTTTCGAGTGTTAAAAAAATGCCTATTTTTTGGGCTATCTTTGCGTATCTGGCTGTGACGGTGCCCTGGTATGCGGCTGTGTATAAAATACACGGGACGACCTTTATTAATGAATTTTTTGGTTTCCAGAATGTGACACGGTTTATGACCTCGGAACACAAGATCGGCTCCCAGGTCTATTATAATATCCCCATAATCATGGGAGGCTTCTTCCCGTGGAGCATATTCGTGCCGTTCGGATTATGGCATATGTTTAAGAGAGCGCGCGCGAAAAGTACCGCTACGCCTGAGAAGATGGGAGCCATATTTACGCTCGCGTGGTTTTTTGTAATATTTTTCTTCTTCACCGCATCGAGCACAAAGCTCCCGACATACATCTTCCCTTCGTTCATCGCGCTTGCGCTTACCGTCGGCGTGTTGTGGGATGATTTTTTGAAGACCGGAGCGGCTTCAGTAACTAAAAAAGGATTTGCAGTATCATACTGGCTGCTGATGGCAACCGTTATCATAGCCGCCGCCGGGATCCTTATCTACTTATACTCGCACTATCCATCGATCTTCGGCGGGGTCGCCGTCATTTGCCTGTGCATTATTTCCGGCATGGCTCTATCCTGCGCCGCATTTATACGAAAAAAGTTTGCGCTTTCATTTATATTGATAGTTTGCGCCGTGGGGGTAATATTGATACCCTTGAGCGCCCTGGTGCTGCCTGAGCTTGAGAGGTATGAGACCAGTAAGGAGATCGCGGGGAAGCTATTGACCTATATGAAAGGCGATGAAAGATTGGGCTCCGAAAGCAATTATCTGCCGGGCCTGGCATTTTATACGGGGAAGCTCCCCGTAGATCTGGACAGGCATCATAATCTGGTGGCATTTTTGAGTTCCCCGGAGCGCATCTGGTGTGTCCTGAAAGAGAAGAATCACAGGTTTCTCTATGAGCTCGATACTAAACCGATCTACACGCAACCTTCGTACATGGTCTATAAGATAGGCAAACGCGCTATCGTTACCAATAAAATCCCGGAGGATGGGGTGTATTTGCTGAAGAGAGAAAGAGTGAAGTAACTGTAATGGTAAATCGAAATTTCAAAATCCAAATACTACCAAATAAATCCCAAGCCCAAAATCCAAAAATACGTTTGGATTTTAGATTTTGAAATTATTTTGTAGTATTGGTAGTATTGGGATTTTGGATTTTAATATGTAAGGTCAATCTTATGAATCGACATAGTATCTCTTTCGTCTTCCCGATGTTCAACGAGGCGGATAATATCGCCGGCACGATAGCCCGCGCGACGGCGCTTGCCGGTGAAATATGCCTCGACTACGAGATCATAATTGCGGACGATGCCTCCACAGACAATAGCTCCGATATAGTCGCGGGGATATCGGAAAAAGACCCGCATGTTAAACTGGTCCGCCTTGCTAAGAATTCGCGGTTCGGGGGCGCGCTGAAAGCCGGGCTCTTCGCCGCGACAAAGGATATCATTATATACACCGATTCCGATTTTCCGGCCAAAGAGGAAGATATTAAGAAAGCGGCGGCCTGTCTCGACGGCTCAGACATAGTTACCGCCTACAGCCTTGTCTTAAAAGACTCGAGCCTTAAACGCATCGCGATATCGAAGACATATAATTTCCTTGTCCATCTTCTTTTCGGCCTGAAGATACATGATATCAATTCGGGGCTTAAGATATATAAAAGAAGCGTTTTTGACGGGATGAAGCTTAAGTCGATGAGCCCATTTATCGATGTCGAGATATTCGGCGAGGCCGTGAAAAAGCACTGCAGGATAAAGCAGTACGGCCTTATATTTGAGCTCCGCACCGGCGGAGTATCGACCATATCCCGCCCGGGTGTCATAGCCAGGACATTCGCGGATATGATTTTGTATTTCTTGAGGAGATAAATGCGCCGTCTTGTCGTAAGCGCGGATGATTTCGGTATCGCCAAGAGCGTGAACGAAGGCATCGTCAAGGCCTGCCGTGACGGGATAGTGACGAACCTGAATTTTATCCCCGCCGGTGACGCATTCCACGACGCGCTGACTCTTGCCCGCGCTATCGGTCTTACCGAGGCGGGCGCGCATCTTGCCCTGACCGAGATATCGCCGGTCTCCGAGCCGTCCAGTATCCCCACTCTTATCGCCCGAAAAGGAAGATTCCGCGCGCATTACGGAAATTTTTTCCTGGATCTATTTCTGAAGAAGGTCGATCTCGAAGAAGTATATATCGAGCTTAAGGCCCAGCTCTCCAGGGCTGTCAAGACGGGCATCCGCATCACGTCATTATCCAGTCATGAACACATCCACATGATGCCTGTGATGCTCGGAATATTTATAAAGCTTGCGCTCGAGTACGATATTCCGTTCGTCCGCTGTCTTCGCAAAGAGACCGCGATCCCTCCGGTGACTGCCTGGAAGATCGGGAAGAATCTCACCATATCGGGCCTTGGCGATAATGCCCGGAAGGCGATAGAAGGCTCAGGGCTCGGATGCACCGATCACTTTATGGGGTTATTGGATTCCGGGAATATGGACGAGGAGAAGCTCTTGAAGCTTATCGGATCACTCGAAGAGGGCTCAACGGAGCTGGTCACTCATCCCGGGTTCGTGGGGCCGAAAGTGGTAGATGCATACAGGTTCCATCTTAAATGCGAGTCGGAACTCTTCGCGCTGACCGGTAAGCGATCTCGCCAGGCCCTCAAAGACCGCGGTGTAAAACTCGTAAAATACGGTGAGCTTAATAATAAATGACGACCAGGACCAAAGCGATCCTGTTTTTATGCGCGGCCGTTTTTATCATATATTCCAATTCCCTGGGCGGGGAGTTCGTATATGATGACGAATACTTTGTGGTCAGGAATGTAGCGATACGCAACCTTTCCAATATACCATCCTTTTTTATAAATCCTGCCTCCATAGCGTTCTCCCAGCTTGCGGAAGATGTCTACCGGCCCGTAGCGGCGTCGTCGTACGCGGTCGATTACTTCCTGTGGTTTTATAATACCTTCGGTTATCACCTGGAGAATCTGGTCCTTCACGGTTTAAATTCCGTCCTTGTCTTTATCCTGGCCGGCATGCTGACGGGTGATCTATTCGTCGCCTTTTTTGCCGCCATCTTCTTCGCATGCCATCCCGTCCAGACCGAGGCCGTCTCCTGGATCTCGGGGAGGTCGAGCGTCCTGTTTTTATTTTTTTATCTTGCGGCGCTCATCCTCTATATCCGGTCATTGCGAGAAAAACAGAAGGCATTTCGGGCATGGTCTTTGGCGCTATATGCCCTCTCGCTCTTTACTAAAGAGATGGCTGTGACCCTGCCGCTCGTCATTATTTCCTATGACATACATTTTTTTAATAAGGATGCGTTACGGAAAAAAGTCATGCGCTATCTGCCGTATATTACGCTTACTGCGCTGTATCTCGGGATGAGGGCATTTATGCTGAAACGGATAAGCCAGTGCGATTGGTGGGGAGGCGATCCTTATCATAATGCCTTAAGCGCGCTCGCGGTCATACCGGAATATTTCAGGCTCCTTATCTATCCGGTGAAGCTTTGCGCATTTTATGTATCCAGGATCGCCTGGTCGGCCGCGGATACGAGGGTCATGTTGTCAGCGGGGATCCTTGCCGCAATATTTTTGGCGACGCCTTTTGTCTTCAGGCGGTCCAGGATCGCGTCATTTGCGGTATGGTGGTTCTTTATAACTATGCTGCCGGTATCGAATATTGTACCGCTGAAGGCGCTTCTCGCCGAGAGATTCCTCTATCTTCCATCGATAGGGTTTTGCATGATACTGGCGGCCGCGTTGGGCAGGATAAGATATGATAAAATCAAATTCACCGGCGCTATCGCTGTCATTTTAGCCGTATCGGTCGCCGCGATCTATTCGGTAAGGACGATCATCCGGAATGAGGATTGGGTAAGCCCTGCAGCTATCAGCCGGAGTATAATCAAGGTCTCGCCGCTTAATTCATGGGCTTACGCATCTTTAGCCTCGGCATTGATAGGCGCAGGGCGGTATGTGGAAGCGATGGTGCCGCTTAAAAAAGCTATGGCTCTTTCTAAAAATTATGCGACACCGAGGAATTCCATGGGGTATTGCTATCTCAAGCTCGGGAAGTACGAGGATGCCATGATGATGTTCAGAGAGGCCGACCGTCTTGACCCGAAAAATCTGGACACCATAAGCTCTCTGGGGGTTGCATATGCGAACCTGAACAGGAACGCCGACGCGATAAAGCAATTTAAAGAAGCGATCTCGATAGACCCGACTTTCATAAGCGCATATCTGAACCTGGGCGCCGCATACGAGCAGGGCCGCGGAGATGAAAAAGCGCTTGAGGTATATAAAGATATTCCGCGCCACACCAATAGCCCGCAGGATATTGGCATATCTTACATAAGGCTGGGGGACATGTATCTCAGGCTTGGGGATAAGGCAAATGCCTTGGTCTATTACCAAAAGACTATTGCGGTGTGCGGTAATAAGTTTGAAGAGCTGAAACAGGTGACCAGGGAGCGCATCGAAAAAGGGCCATAGATCGATATTCCCGGGAAGTAAAATCTTCTCGCAAGCGGCCATAATCAGCAAGATTCTTTGAAATCAGAGAGACGAAATCATTCACCGATCATATTTATCCAGATTATTTTTTGCCTCGGCGAAATCCGGACTTAATTTCAACGCTTCGCGCCAAGCCTCTATAGCCTTCTCTTTCCGTCCCATGCCTGCATAGGCTTTCCCAAGAAAATTGTAATAGTCAGCTTTTTTTTGTATACTCAGGCATGTTTCAAATTCCTTAGCGGCTGAATCGTATTGGCCGGTTAAGAGATGATTTATCCCTAGATTATTATGGTAATCGGGATTACCCGGCTCTTCTTCGGTTGCTTTAAGGAACTCTTTTGTGCTTTCGTCCAATAGCCCTTTTGCGGCATAGAGCGTCCCGAGCTCATTGTGCATATATGGAAAACTCGGCGCGATCCGCGACGTCTCCTTAAGCTCATCTTGCGCTTCATCCAGCATGCCTTTCATGCGATAAGCTCGAGCTAAATTAAAATGTATATAGGGATCCCCCGGTGTTTCTACCAGTCCTTTTTTAAACTCCTCTATAGCTTTGTCAAACATATTACTCTCCAAATACGCAATGGCCTTAGTTTTATAATCGGCGGATTTTGCATATATGTCTCCGGCCCAAGGAACATTAACAAATACCAACGCTATTATCAATATTATGCTGTCTAAAAGAACCGGTCTTTTAAACTCCCGGATATCTGTTAATATTTTTTTCAAACCATACGCGGTAAATATTATGAATATAGGGACTATCGGAATTTTGTATCTGGAGTTAACCATAAATAAGATCACGCCGATCGAATAGCTTGCCAAATAAAAAAATAGCAATAAATATCTTTCATTGTAATTTTTCAAACATGAAATTATACCCAAAATGGCAAGCGGTAATATAATGGCGAAATTCAAAAACGGGATGCGAAGAATGGGGGCGGCTTCTTTCATCAAGTCGTAATTTATACCCAGATCATAGATTTCTTTTTTGTTATATAGAAATAAAAATTTTCTAAACAGCAGGTTTGCATATTTGGCAGGATTATTCGCTATAAAGTCGACCGCCTTTCTCATCCAGTAAGCGGATATCTCCGATGATTTAAGTTTCTTATTTAGCTCTTTTTCTGCAACATTTCGCGAGCCGTTTATGAAGGATTGAATATCATTGCCCTCTATCTCCGGTATTTTTGCAAGGAATGGCTCCGCGGCTTTATTGTTTCCAGTATAAAATGTTATTCCGCTGTGAGATGTGACCAAAACAAAATCTTTTTCAGCAAGATAATTATGCAAAGTCGCCATGGATACCGGGAGCATTACGCCCCCGACCATAATAATACTGCAAATAAGCGTATTTGCAGTATTTCTAAGAGAACGATAAATAAGATAAATCGCGAAAGGAATAAAAATAAATATACCCGATACGGCCAAGCCCGATAACCCTATTAAGACCCCCACCATAAAGAACTTTATTTTTGTCTTTCTATTTAGCGCCGAGAGGAGAGTGAGGATGGTCACTAAAATTAAAAAAATGCCAAGTGTGACGCTTATCAAAAGCGCCTCGTAAAAGATGAATAGTCCGTAAAGTATGAAAATAAACGAGCATAATAATGCCACTGTTTTTGAAGATACTTTACGGCCTATAAGATAGACGATCAGGCAATTAACTAAGCCAAGTAGCGATTGAACAAATCTCACTGCTTCTACATTGTGACCAATTACGCTGTATATCACCCCTAGGATGTAGGGGTATAGCGGTAGCCCGTAGAATGCCCTATACCCTATGAGCCGCCCATTCGAGATCTCAATCGCCCATTTATCGTAAAATCTTTCATCGATGCTTAGGCTTTTGGAGATTATAGAGGAAGAAAATTGGTGAAGAAAAATTAGCCGCAAGGCAAGACCGGAAAGGATTATCAGGATAAGTATTGGAATATGGTATGTCGTAAAGAAGATGGAAATCTTACCGCTAAAAGTTAAACGTTCGTTAGCGTGTTTTTCCACTATGGCATTTTCTTTTTCGGCTTCTTTGCTATTTAAAAAACGCTTATACACATATGACCGTGCCATGTACCCGAACAAAAATTTCGATAGAAATTTTTGTGAGTGGTACATGGTGGAGGTGGCGGGAATCGAACCCGCGTCCCCAGACCTCAAATCAAGAGTATCTACATGCTTAGCCTCATCTTTGATTTCCCGATCCGGACTTTAAGAGGCGGAATTCCGAAACGGTATCCTCTATAGCTTTCATCGGAAGCGCCAAAGGAGGGGCGGATCCGACTATCCTGCTATCGGCGCCACTCTGATTCCGCAGGATTAATCAGGTGACGGGTTACCTTATAAAGGTAACGCTACCGGCATAACCGGCCCTGGTACCACTTTCATGGTAGCCAGAAGCTGGTCAACCGTTGCTGGCACTCTTAGATTGTCAGCATTTGATTTGTGCCAGGTTTTTTAAGAGGCCTCCTAGCAACCTCTGCATGCTGCCCTTGCTTCGCTTGTCTGGGTCGAAGCCTGTCACCCCCCTGAAATTTTCTTTAGAAAATTTTATCTCTTACTGAATTGTTTTCTTAATTCCCGATCCTCCTCGCGATCACGAATGGCGCGTCGTTTATCATAAACCTTCTTGCCCTTAGCCAGGGCAAGCTCCACCTTCACAAGGCCATTCTTAAAATATAGCTTTAGGGGGATTAGCGTTACGCTTTTTGCCGTAACCTCTTCGGTAAGCCGCCGGATCTCTCTTTTGTGCAGGAGAAGTTTCCGGGGCCGTAAAGGATCGGGATTAGCACGATTACCGAATGCGTAGGGATCGATATGTAAATTATAGATAAAGATCTCACCGTTATCGGGACGTGCAAAACTATCGCTCAGGCTCGCTTTACCGCTTCTTAAGGATTTTACCTCCGTACCCTTAAGCTCTATGCCTGCCTCCAAAGTCTCGAGGATAGCATAGTCGAAACGCGCACGCCTATTGGTTGAGATGTTATTCTTTTCTTGCATATTTGCTCTATAATCGAGTTATGGCTTAATATATCATGATTTTGTCATTAAATCAATCCACATTGACTATTACATTATTTCGGGGTAAAATATCTCGAAGTTGTGCGGAAGTGGCCCCGCCAGGATAGTTGATAGCACCGAGGCGGGACAAAAGATACATTTGTTTCAAAAATTGTGCGGAAGTGGCCCCGCCAGGATAGTTGATAGCACCGAGGCGGGACAAAAGATACATTTGTTTCAAAAATTGTGCGGAAGTGGCGGAACTGGCAGACGCGTACGGCTCAGGACCGTATGGGGCAACCCTTAGGAGTTCAACTCTCCTCTTCCGCACCACTAAACGGTTTTGGCTCCGACCCCAATCCCGCCAAAGACTGGCTATCGAGGATTGGCGGGACCCCGCCTCGGGTCTTAAAAGTTGCTTGGCGGGGAAAGTTTCCGTGCCTGAATTTTTGGGCCTCCGCCCCGCCGAACTTTAATGAAGGCGGGCCTAGCGGCAAAACCGTTTTAAGGGTAAACCAATGGTTTCCCCTTAAAGACCCCTTCCTTTTGTGAAAGTAAATACGATATTTCATGAAACTATATCTTAAATCCCTTGCTGTTATTTTTTTGGCACTATGCCTTCTCACCGGATGCGCTGGAGACGGACGGATCAAGCTCAATAAGTCTTTACAGAACGACGTAGTGAATTTCGGCGGTTACCAGTATGTGCCGCTAATTCGTGTGTGCGATGCCTACGGCCTGAAATACGATTGGGATCAATTCACCAGGAAGGTGACGGTTCGCAGTCCTGGCCACTATGTCATTGTCATGGCGGGAAGCGGCCGCATTATTGCCGACGGCATCGAAAGAGAGCTTCAAAGGCCGGTGTTATTTAATTCGGGCACTGTCTATGTCCCGGTATCCATGGTAGACCAGGATCTGGTGCTCTTGGCCGCGCCGACGCCGCGCGAAGAGCCGCAGGCCCTTCTCCCGCCCGTTCCTGCGGAGGAGCCCAGGAAGCCCACTATCAAGACGATAATATTGGATGCGGGCCATGGCGGGAAGGATATGGGTGCAAAAGGCAGGCGCTACATGTTCCTGGAAAAGGATAAAGCGCTCGCAGTGGCGAAGGATATAAGGCTCATCCTGGAAAAAGGGGGCCTTACGGTGATAATGACGCGTGACGACGATGTGTTTATACCGCTTCCGCAGAGGGCCGAGATCGCCAATAAGGCTTCCGCGGATCTTTTTGTAAGCGTCCATATAAATGCATCGCGATCCAGATTTTTGAGGGGTTTCGAGTGTTACTATCTTTCGGATGCGGCAGACGATAACGCGCGAGCCCTGGAAGCCATCGAAAATTCATCGTTGAAACTGGGCGATCAGGCCGATGTCGAGCATTCCGCCGGGCTTGATAAGACTTTATGGGACATGACGCTCACAGAAAACAGGATCGAGTCTGCGGAATTGGCACGGGATATTACCGCATCGGTGGCAGGCAATGTCCCGATCAATAACAGGGGCGTTAAGACGGCAAAGTTTTATGTGTTGAAACATACGAGCATGCCTTCGGTCCTGGTGGAGGTATGTTATCTCAGTAATAGGGCAGATGAAACTAAGCTTAAAAATTCTCAATTTCAGAATGGCATGGCAGACGCGATAGCCGGCGGGATATTGAAATACAGCTCGGATTTTAAAAGAACGGAAGGGTTTACCAAAAGATGACGGATCCCAGGCCCATAGGAATATTTGATTCAGGCGTCGGCGGTCTCACTGTAGCCAGCCGTGTCGGGGAGATCCTCCCGAGCGAACATATCGTCTATTTCGGCGATACGGCGCGCGTGCCATATGGTACAAAATCAAAAGAGACGGTTACCAGATTTTCTGTAGAGAATGTAGAATTCCTTATGCGGCACGATGTGAAGCTTATAATCGTCGCATGCAATACCGCATCATCGCTTGGCCTGGAATTCCTGAAGAGATGTTTCCGGGTGCCTATCCTGGGCGTTATAGAACCGGGCGCCAGGGCAGCCGCCCGTTATACAAGGACGAACCGCATCGGGGTCATAGGAACGAGCGCGACTATAGCATCGGGCGCCTATGAAAAGGCCATAGCGAAGCTCAGATCCGGAAAATATATATTCAGCCAGAGCTGTCCGCTATTTGTGCCGATCGTCGAAGAGGGCTGGCTCGATACAAGGATTACCCGGGATATAGCCTCGATATATCTTAAGGGCTTGAGGGCTAAAAATATCGACACGCTCATTTTGGGCTGCACACATTATCCGCTCCTCAAAAATGTGATCGGTGAGGTGATGGGTAAAAGCGTCCGCCTTGTAGATTCGGCAGAAGAGGTCGCCAGGGAGGCGCGGGGTATTCTTGAAGCGAGCGGACTCCTGAATAATTCCGGCAGGCCGGGGAAGCAGAAGTTTTTCGTGAGCGATGAACCGCCGAGATTTATAAAAATGGCGAAGAGATTCTTGAGGCGGCGGATAAAGTGCGTAAAAGCGGATGGTATAGCACGGTAAATTCAAATATCAAAACTCAAATACTACCAAATAAATCCAAAGCTCAAATTTCAAACCACGTTTTGATTTTGGATTTTGGAATTATTTTGTAGTATTTGTAATATTGGGATTTTGGATTTTATTTGTCATTTGTGCTTTGGCATTTGTCATTATATTTTCTGGAGACATATGTACGAGATAAAGATCAAAGAGCATTTCAGCGCGGCGCATAATCTGAAAAACTATAAAGGCAAGTGCGAACGTCTCCACGGCCATAATTGGAATATAGAAGCGGTGTTTTCATTCGATTCGGTCGATAGGGACGGCATGGCGATAGATTTTAAGGATGCTAAATCGCTCGTCTCGTCCGCCATAGAAAAGCTCGACCATTCATATCTTAATGACCTCGCCGCGCTGAATGGCATGAACCCGACGTCGGAGAATATCGCGAAGTTCATATTCGATGCTGTAGGCGCCGGAAATAAGAACATAAAGTCGATCTCGGTATGGGAAAATGATTCGTCCTGCGCCACTTATTCAAAAGGTTGATGAGTTATGAAGCAAAAAGCCGTGGTTCTATTATCGGGGGGGCTCGACTCGGCGGTAACACTCTATCACGCGAAGAATAAAGGATATTCCTGCCATTGTCTCGGTTTTGATTATGGCCAGCGCCATCGGACGGAAATAGATAAAGCGCGCAAACTTGCCGGTATGGCCGGCGCCGAATTTACCGTGATAAGGCTTCCGTTTTTCTGGAAGGGCTCAAGCCTATTGGATATGACGGAAAAATTGCCGCAGGGCCGGACATTGCGCCGGATAAGCTCGGGCGTTCCGTCTACTTATGTCCCTGCCAGGAATACGGTATTTTTAAGTATTGCCGTATCATTCGCAGAAGCTACCGCCGCAGGCGCGGTCTTCATAGGCGCGCACTCGGAGGACTCGAGCGGCTATCCCGATTGCAGGAAAGAATACCTGGATGCATTCGGCGAAGTGATAAGGTTAGGCACTAAAGCGGGGAATGAGGGTAAGCTTAAAATAGAGTTCCCGCTTATCGATAAAAGCAAAAAAGAGATCATAGAGCTTGGCGCATCGCTTGGCGTGCCTTTTAAACATGCATGGTCATGTTACGCCGGAGGCGTTCGGCCCTGCATGACGTGCGATTCATGCATACTGAGGGCCAAGGGATTCAAAGAAGCAGGCATAGAAGACCCACTTTTTGGAGGTGTCCATGCAAATGGTTAAGGCTGAAGTTTCGGATATATTCTCATCGGTACAGGGCGAGGGGATATTTGTCGGGGCTAAACAGATATTCGTGAGGTTCAGGCAGTGTAATCTCGCATGCTCTTTTTGCGACGAGCCGTGGCAGAAAGAGGCTAAATCATATTCAACGCTTGAGCTTATGACAGAGGTGAAATATTTGGACTTAAATAAAGGCCCCCATCATTCATTATCTCTTACGGGCGGAGAACCGCTGATGTATACCGATTTTTTAAAGGTCTTCCTCAAGCTGTCGCGCAAGAACGGCCTGAAGTCGTATCTGGAGACTAATGGCACCATGCCGGAGTCGCTTGCCGAGATCGTGGACCTCGTAGATATAATAGCGATGGATTTCAAGCTCCCGTCCTCGACGGGGCTTAGGCCGTACTGGGACGAGCATTTCGAATTTCTTAAGATCGCCGCTAAGAAGAATGTATTTGTGAAGGTGGTCGTTACTTCGCGCACCACGAAAGAGGATATCGAACAATCGGTGGCGATCGTAAAACAGCTGAAGAAAGATATCCCGCTCATACTTCAGCCGGCCTCGCCGTTAGAGCTCAAGGAAAAACCGGTGGAAAGCTCACGGCTCCTTGAATTCCTGGATATAGGGGTTCAGAACGAGATCCAGGGGATGCGGGTCATACCGCAGGTGCATAAGATGCTGGGAGTGAAGTGAATGAAACAGTCACCTTACGAAGGATTACAAAAGACTATCCGGCATTTAAAAACGCCGGCAATTGAGACTTGGAAGAATAAGTATCCCGATCGGGATTATGCGGTGCGGATCGATATCCCGGAATTCACATCGCTGTGTCCGAAGACGGGTCTGCCCGATTTCGCGACGATAGTAATCAACTATATCCCCGATCTTGATTGCATCGAATTAAAATCGCTGAAGTACTACACGATCTTCTATCGTCATGTCCATATATTCAATGAACACGCTGCCAATAAGATGCTCGATGATATGGTGAAGGCCTGTAAGCCCAGGTGGATGGAGGTCGTAGCTGAATTTAACGCGCGCGGCGGGATTAAGACTACGGTGAAGGCGGAGTATCGGAGTCAAAAATAGTATTTAGTAGGGCGGGTTTTAACCCGCCCCCAGTTAGAAAATAATTATATGAGAAAAGTCGATGTGCAAAAAATAAAAGACACAATCAAGCGTCTCTGCCTTAAGGCGAATTTTGAGCTGCGTCACGACGTCCTCGACGCGCTTAAAAAAGCTGCGCGCATAGAAAAAGGGCGCGCGAAGCGCATCATAGAATCGATCATCGAAAACGCGGAGCTCGCGAAAAAGAAAAAAATAGCGATATGCCAGGATACCGGGATGGTCTTTGTTTATATGGAGATCGGCCAGGATGTTGCCTTCACCGGCGGCAGTTTGCGCAAAGCCGTTAACAACGGCGTCAGAGAGGCATACCGGGAAGGGTATTTAAGGAAATCGGTTGTGGATGACCCCATCATCCGTAAAAACACCGGAACCAATACGCCGTGTGTTATCGTAACCGATATTGTCGACGGCAATAAGGTGAAGATCACCGTTTCGCCGAAGGGTTTCGGAAGCGAAAATAAGAGCATGATAAAGATGTTTAAGCCCACCGCTTCCCCAAAAGAGGTGGAGGGCTTCATACTTGATGTCGTTCGATCCGCCGGACCGGATGCGTGCCCGCCGCTTATTCTCGGCATAGGAGTCGGTGGAACATTCGATCTGGCCAGCCATCTTGCTAAAAGGGCGCTGCTGCGGCCGATAGGTACAAAAAACAAAAAGAGGCATTTTGCCGATCTCGAGAAAAAATTGGTACGGGATATAAATGCGCTAAGAGTAGGTCCTATGGGCCTGGGTGGAGCGACTACGGTCCTGGGAGTCAATATCGATTCTCACGAAACGCATATAGCCGGTTTCCCGGTAGCGGTAAATGTGAGCTGCCACGCAACCCGCAGCGCCGGGGCGGTCTTGTGAAAACAATAAAATTAACTATACCACTGGCAAAAGCCGATCTTTTGAAATTAAAGGCCGGAGACGAGGTATCTTTAAGCGGCGTTATCTTTACGGCGCGAGATGCGGCCCATAAAAGACTGCACGGCCTTATCTCTGCAGGCAAGACGCTGCCTTTGGACCTGAAAGGCGCTGTCATATATTATGCAGGCCCGACCCCGGAGCGCCCGGGAATGGCTATCGGCGCCTGCGGCCCGACCACAAGCTCCCGCATGGATAGCTTTACACCGGCGCTAATATCGCGCGGCCTTCGTGTGATGATAGGTAAGGGCGACAGATCCGACGAAGTCAGGAGAGCGATAAAAAAATACGGGTGTGTTTATTTTATCGCGACAGGCGGCCTGGGGGCGCTTTTGGCCACCAGGGTAAAGAGCGCAAAAAAGATGTTTTATAAAGAGCTCGGCACAGAGGCGATCCATAGGATCGTAGTAGAAGATTTCCCTGTTATAGTCGGTATAGATTCGAAAGGAAAAAACATATATGATTCGGTTAAGCGGAAGAAAAAATAACGAGCTTCGCAATATCAAGGTCACGAAGGATTACATAAAGTATGCCGAGGGGTCATGTCTTATAGAATTCGGTAATACTAAGGTCATTACCACGGCCAGCGTCGATAATGCTGTGCCTCCGTTTCTAAAAGGTAAAGGTATCGGCTGGGTGACCGCCGAATACAGCATGATACCCAGATCCTGCAAAACGCGCGTATCCCGGGAATCGTCGAAAGGGAAGACCGGCGGCCGGACCCACGAGATCCAGCGCCTGATAGGCAGGGCGATGAGGGGCATCGTCGACACATCAAAGCTGGGCGAGCGGACTATATGGATGGACTGTGATGTCATCCAGGCCGATGGCGGGACAAGATGCGCGAGCATCACCGGCAGTTTTATATCGCTTGCCCTGGCCCTAAACAGGATCTGCAAAGATAATCTTATAAAAACTATACCCATCTCCGACTATGTAGCTGCGATCAGCGTCGGGATGGTCAAGGGCGAGCCGATGCTCGATCTCGACTACGACGAAGATTCCACCGCCGAAGTCGATATGAATATAGTAATGACCGGGGGAGATAAATTTATCGAGGTGCAGGGGACTGCGGAGAGGGAGCCCTTTTCCCAGGCAGATATGGATAGATTGCTCGCGCTTGCCAAAAAAGGCCTGAGTGAAGTCGTTGGCATACAGAGAAAGGCATTGAAAGGCATACTGTAATTAGATGCCATGCAAGATTTTCCAGGAATAGTAGGGCACACTTAAGTGTGCCCTACAGGCGCTTATATGAAAAAACTTATAATTGCTACCAAAAATAAAAAGAAGCTTTACGAGCTAAAAAGATATTTGAAGGGCATAAAAGCCGACATTCTTTCGCTGGAGGATTTCGATAAGACCCCGAGAATAGTCGAGAGCGCGCATACCTTTAAAGGTAACGCGGCTAAAAAGGCCCTGGTTATATCGCGGTTTACCGGCGGGCTTGTCATCGCGGATGATTCGGGGCTTGCGGTAAATGTGCTGAAGGGTGCGCCTGGTGTCCGGTCGTCGAGGTTTGCGGGCCCTGCCAAAAGCGATGCGCAGAATAACAGGAAGCTATTAAAGCTGTTGGAAGGCCTGCCTGCTGCCAAGCGAGGGGCAAAATTTGTATGCGCCGTGGCGATCGCCGATAAAGGGAAGATAATTAAGATTATCGAGGAGGCTTGCGCCGGACGGATCGCGCTCGAGAAAAAAGGGGGATACGGCTTCGGTTATGATCCGGTCTTCCTTATACCTAAGTATAACAAGACCTTCGGCCAGCTCGGCCTTAAGGTAAAAGACAGGATGAGCCACCGCTCGAAGGCGCTTAAGAAAGCGCGGGTGTTTTTACGAAAATATGTTTAAGTATGGTATACTTTACGGGAAGTAGCGCAGCCCCGCAACATAGCTTTATCGTTATAGATGCATTTTAAGAGGTATGTTGCGGGACAAGTAAATAGTAAGTTATGGAAGTAAAGCGGGGCGTAGCGCAGCTGGCTAGCGCGCTTGGTTTGGGACCAAGAAGTCGACAGTTCGAATCTGTCCGCCCCGACCATGTACCACTCGCGAAAACTTTCTATAGATATCGCTCGAGCTGCACCCTGAACCCGAGCAAAGCGAGTGGTTCAGGGTGCATGGCACAGCCATTTTGTTCTTTGAGAAATACACACGTCCCTGTAGCTCAGTTGGATAGAGCATCTGCCTTCAGCAAGGGAGCCTCTATGCGGAAAAATAACGCATAGAGTGGATGCAGCTATATGCAAGGATATCCATGAATCAGTCATGGACAATTTGCAGGCAACCGGCGTGAGTTACAGATAATCGACCCATAATATGATGAAAGGAGGTGAATTTGCATCATACGAAAGCCAAGGCAGATATAGGGCTAACCAAAGTTATCGCAGACTTAACGATGAAGGGATATGTGCCATGCATTCCTTTATCTGACCATCAACCATACGATGTAGTCGCGATTATCCATACTGGTAAGGCGTTAAAATTGCAGGTAAAATACGCCACCCTGAAATCAAACGGAACTGTCGAGGTTAGATTTCGGACTAGTTGGGCAGATAGGCATGGAACACACATCAGGCATTATGCCCCTGGTGATTTTGATTATTATGCCATCTATTGTCCGGAAAAAGACATCGTGCTTTATGTTCCAAATAGTCTTGACTGTCCAAAGGTGATTCGTTTTGGCAAAACGGCTAATAATCAAAGCTGTTTTGTTAAATGGGCCAACGATTATCTGGAGTTCAACCGAGAGTCCTCAGAGACTATACGCTGCACACCTGAAACGGTGAAGACATAGTCCAGACCGCAACAGTTATTGGCTGGAGTAATCCAGTGCGGTAAGCTAAGCAGAGGGTCGCCTGTTCGAATCAGGCCAGGGACGCCATACCTCGACGCGGAAATGCCTCTCTACTGTAAAACGGTTGAGAGGCATTTCCTTGCTCGGTATGGTGGTGAGCAAGCGAGCTGTCGTCCACTTCAGGCGAGCGCGTCGAACCACCAAGAGGAAGAAGAATGTGGTACGTCTACATAATTCAATGTTCTGACAACTCACTTTACACTGGCACTACTACCGACATTTCTCGACGAGTAAACGAGCACAATCGCAGTAAAGGTGGCAATTATACTCGAATACGCCAGCCTGTTAAACTCATGTATCAAGAGCCTCATTCCAATCGCTCCGAAGCATTAAAGCGCGAAATCCAGATCAAGCGTTGGTCGAAAGAAAAAAAGCTTGCGCTCATAAAAGGCGATAAATCACTACTCCGCAATTTAAGCAGATCTCACGACTAATTTTACTAAATCCGCCTCTCTTTATCTCTTAGTTAATCAACGGCTAGTTAATTGATATTTAGCTGAATATTCGAGTATTTGAGCATATGCTGATAAGGTGAATGGTCGATTAACTAAATAAGAAGAGTGCTCCAGATTGCGGCTTGCTTTTCCCAGAGAGGCTCTTTGGCGATCTTGCGGACGTTATATTCGCCCAAGTCATAGACCTTCTTATTTTGAGATAACAAAATATCTTGCTGAATAGCTGGGCATAGTAATAATAGATTCAAGATCTGGCATATCCTCGGAGGAGTCATATTTAGCCATTCGGCTACTTTCTTTGCCGTTATAGTGCAGTCGCGTTCGAGTGTTTCCTGTATCTGATAAGCCAGCACCAAATATTGTCGAAGTTTTGGTTCATTCGATATTTTAGCCATATTATATCTATACGATTTACGCCTCACCGGCTTTAAATCGATCTTAAATTCATATTTTAGTTCCGTATCCATAAAAACCCTAGTGATTTAAGGTAATATCTAGCTTGCCAGTCATTCCGTCGTATTTTATTTCTTTAACCATGAGTGTTAATGCCTCATGTTTTAGCTGTGGGAATAGCACATTCCAGATATCCAGAATTTCTTTTAACTCTTTCTGAGGCATCTTGCGAAGGCAGTCTATCGCGGCGTCCTCTATAGCCTGTGCATTTACCGATCTGGTAGGACACGAATTTGAGCCTTGTTTTTGGACGCTTTGGCAGACGTAGTACCTATATTTATACTTGCCGCGCATCGTATAGGTGTGAAACATCACTTTACCACAGACCTTACAACGCAAGATGTCGCCGAGTAGGGCTGTATTCCTCGCATGACCAGTCTTCTCGCGTGTTACGCGATTATTGGCGAGTATTTCTTGAGTCTTTTGGAATAGCTCCTCGGATATGATCGGCTCATGCAGGCCGGGATATATTACTCCGGCATATTTTATTTTTCCGGTATATGTAATGTTCTTTACAATATATTGCACAGTCGTAGTCTGGAATTTTTGACCGCCCATAGTCTTGCCTTTAGGTGGTGTATAGGTCTTACGCCTATAGCCTTTTTCGTTGAGTATCACAGCTGTTCTTAATAGCGACTTTTCTTTAATGTAAATATCAAATAATTCGCGCACAATTGCTGCTTCTTTTGGGTTTATTACGAGCTTGTGGTTGATCCTGTCGAGATCATAGCCAAGAATGGGAATGCCGCCAACCCAGAGGCCTTTCTTGCGTGCAGCGCCCATCTTATCTTTGGTGCGCTCGGATATAATTTCCCGTTCGAATTGTGCGAAAGGCAGAAGGATGTTCAGAGTAAGTCGCCCCATTGATGTATTTGTGCTAAAGGCTTGAGTAACCGACACGAATGCGACATTGTATTTTTCAAAGAACTCCAAAAGATGAGTAAAATCAAGCAGCGATCGCGATAATCTATCGACTTTATAAACGACTAAGCAGTTAATGCCGCCATTTTTTATATCTGACATGAGTTTTTGTAAGGCAGGTCTATCGGTATTGGCTCCGGTGTAGCCGCCATCATCGTAGAACGTTGGCAGCATAACCCATCCTTCGGACTTTTGGCTTGCGATATAATTTTCAGCGGACTCGCGCTGAGCATCCAGAGACGTAAAATCCTGATCCAATCCTTCGCTCGTGGATTTGCGTGTGTAGATGGCGCAATAGATTTTATTTTTAGGATCAGTTTTCATATGTACACCTACATATTAAAGAATAGATACCCATTCCAATGGCAACCCGTTACTTCCTTCGAGATAGCGGTAAGAGATTTATAAGCTTTATTTTTATATTCAAAGCCTTTGTTTAAGACTTTTACCTCGACCGTAATGCCTTTATATTCTTTAGTAATGATAGTGCCCGGTATCGGAAGACGTTGGTCGCGTGAAAGACGATATCTTTTTACAATACCCGGACGTAGTGCCTTATTGTTAATTGGATCGTATTCTTTGGCCATTTCCTTGACTTTATTATGTGCTTCTTCCGCAAGATCGCCATATTTGAGCTCCTGTATCCGATAGGCGATCCTTTGCCAAAGATACGTCTTATTGTTAGAAGGAGCCTTTTTGCCGTCAAATAGCTCACTGTATTTCTGCTTGAGTTCTGTAATGGACGCATTCTTCAACGCCATAATCTGGGACAAAATCGGTTCATTCATGCCTTAAACCCCCTCTCTCACCTCATTACATATAGGCCATACTAACCGCCACAAGTCAAGGCGATGTAGGCAGGCTATTTTATTTGTATTGCTATTTTAAAAAATAGGATTATGCTTAAAAGTGATGTAACAAAAACGGAGCAGTCATTTGTCCCCAGCTCGGCATATTAAAATTCTAAGAGTATTACAGATACAATTTATTCTATTTTAGTATCTCTATAAAATATTAGTCAAAGGATGGACAGCATGAAAAACGCCCAGCAAATGTCATGATTTATGTATCTTCCAAAATGTCAAAATTTTTCCTTATATTGTTTATTTTGGTCGTAGGTTTGGGTTTATCTTGTGAATTGTCCTTGGCGGATTCCTGGGAATTTGCGGTTTTTGGGGATACCCGCGGTGATTCTTTTGTGCCGGGTGTAAACACTGAGGCAGTGACAGCCATTGCGAAGGATATCTCCACCAAACACAACGCTGAATTCGTGCTCAGTGTGGGTGATCAGAGTTACGGCACTTACGGTGCCATGCCCCTTAGCACGTTACAGTCTCAATTTCAGGCTTTTAAAGATGCGATGTCCGCCGGAGGATTGACGCTTCCGGGCGGAGGAGGCATTCCATTCTATCCAACCCGCGGCAATCACGAACAAATGTCGGAATCGCAAGAGTTGTCGCCGACGGTTTGGCAGGCAATGTACGGAAATTTTCTGCCGCAGAACGGACCGACAACAGCTTCAGGCGGGGGTGGAAACAGCGAAGTCGGCTTGACCTATAGTTTTATCCATAATAACGCGCTCATTCTTTCGCTGGATGAATACATCAATCAGCCCGGGGGTATTGGCGACGCGCAAACACAGCCGAACGTCAACCAGGCTTGGGTAGACCAGCAGATAGCCGCAAATCCCGGTTTGAAAGTATTTGCATTCGGGCATACGGCGCCCTATCAAATCAACCATGCCGATACCTTGGTGTTTAATCAGACTGTCCGGAATACTTTTTTGACCAGTCTGTTTAACGCGGGTAGCGCTATTTATTTTGCGGGTCATGATCATTCGAACACCCTCGCGCGGGTGTACGACGGGGATCCTGCCGGGGGCGGGGTGCAGCGATTTTATCAGGCTGTGATCGGAGGAGGCGGAGCGCCGCCAGAACCTTTTACCGGCAAATATAGTGCCGATTTTCCCAACGATTACCCGGTCACGGGTCTTTATCGCGACGACGATCCTCCCGGGATCGCGTATTACTACGGGTATGGCATCGTCACGGTGGATGACAACGGCTTATGGCTGAAACTTTACGGATCGACGAGCGTGCAACCTTCCGATTTTCAACTCCGTTATACGATGCTGATGACTGGCAAGATGTCCGTCAATACGGGCACCCAAAGCGGTGATATCAATAACGATGCGACACTTGAGTTTAATCAGACAACCGACGGCCCTTACAGCGGGGCAATCAGCGGAATTGGAAATCTGGAAAAGGCCGGTGCAGGAACTCTTACTCTAAGCGGGCTTAATACCTACACGGGAACCACGAAAGTCAACGCCGGTACGCTCCAAGCCGGAGTAGCACAAGTCGGAGCAAACGGAGCCTTTGGTTCGAACTCGGCCGCAACGCTCAACAATACAGATGGCGGCGGTCTCGACCTCGATGGATTTAACACTACAATCGGTTCTCTTAATGGCATCGCAACCAGCACGATCGCTCTCGGCGCGGGAACTCTCACGACCGGGGGCCTCAACACAACTGCCACCTACAATGGTGTGATCTCAGGCGCTGGCGGGTTGACTAAGGTTGGCACCGGCACGCAGGTTCTTTCAGGCTTCAACACCTACCAAGGCGTAACAACAATCTCCTCCGGTGTCTTATCCGTTGCTAGCACAAATTCTTTGCCGGGTTGGGGCACCAATGGGAAATACAGTGTTGCCGATGGTGCGGCGCTGGCGGTGGGCAATGGCGTGTCAGATGCCAGTATTGGCACCGGTCTCGGTACTACCATCACCTCCAACTTCCAAGCCGGAGCAAGCCTGGGCTTTGATACCTCAGCCGGTGATCGACTCTATACCCCTGTCATCAGTGATACTGTGAGCGGTACGCGTGCGCTGGGTTTGGTTAAAATCGGCGCCAATACTCTTACCCTCGAAGGCACCAACACCTATACAGGCGTAACGACTATTAGTGCCGGTAAGATAAGTGTTGCAACAATCGGTGATGGCGGTGTGGCAGGTAACATAGGTAAGGCTTCAAATGCCGCCGGAAACCTTGTGTTTAGCGGAGGTACTCTGGAATATACGGGTGCCATTGCCGGTACGACCCGTAACTTCACGATAAATGCCGGGACTGCGGCCACGATACAAGTCGACACCGACCTGACAATGTCAGGCGCATCTACCGCTACGACGGGCAGCTTGATCAAGACTGGCGCAGGTACTCTTCGTCTTAGCGGCGCCAATCTTTATTCGGGAGATACGAAAGTTAATGCTGGAACGCTGGCGTTAGGTAACAATTTAGCTCTCCAGAACAGCGCCTTGGACACTTCGGGCGCAGGTGTTGTCGATGTGACAGGCTTCGCCACGCCAACCTTCGGTGGACTTGCAGGCAGCATAACGTTGGCATCAGTGATCACAACCGGATACGGTAGTATTACATCGCTGACACTGAATCCGGGAGCCGGAATTACAGATATCTATTCCGGCGCTATTGCTGATAGCGCTCTTGGCATGAGCCTAACGAAGTCCGGTCTTGGCGCACAGGTTCTCTCCGGCGCCAACGCCTACACGGGCGGAACGACAATCTCCGCTGGTGTGTTATCCATTGCCGGTACGGGTTCCTTGCCGGGTTGGGATACCAATGGGAAATATAGTGTTGCCAATGGTGCGACGCTGGCGATGGGCAATGGCGTGTCAGATACTAATATCAGCACCATTACCGGTACCACCAATTTCCAAGTCGGAGCAAGCCTGGGTTTTGACACCACAGCCGGTAATCGGAGCTATGCCCCTGTTATCAGCGATACTGTGGGCGGTACGCGTGCGCTGGGCTTGACCAAGATCGGTGCCAATACGCTTACTCTCTCAGGCGCCAACGCTTATACAGGAGCCACGACAGTCAGCGTCGGAACGCTCCAAGCCGGAGCAGCCAACACTTTTAGTTCGAACTCGGCCGTTACGGTCGGGGCCGCGGGGACGCTGGATTTAAACGGCTATAACAATGCGATAGGTTCGCTCGCGGGAGCCGCTGGTGGCATAGTAACTAATTTCTCAACTACTTTAGCTGCAATATTGACAGTAGGCAGCGACAATACTTCGACAAATTTTTCCGGTGACATTAAGGACGGTAGCATTGAAAAAACCGGTCTGAACAAGACCGGCACAGGTACTCTTACTTTAAGCGGCGTTAACTCTTACTCGGGAGCTACGACAGTCAGCGCTGGAACGCTTAAATCCGGAGCAGCCAACGCCTTTAGCGTGTACTCGTCTGTAACTTTGAATAATACGGACCACGGCGGTCTCAACCTAAATGGCTTGAACAATACAATCGGTTCTCTGAATGGTGCTGCAACCAGCACGGTTGCTCTCGGCGCGGGAACTCTCACGACCGGTGGACGCAACACAACCGACTCTTATGCCGGCGTGATTTCAGGTACAGGCGGACTAACGAAGACGGGCACCGGCATACAAACCTTATCAGGAACCAATACCTACACGGGAGTAACTACCATTGGTCTTGGTAGCACTATAAGTGTTGCAACAATCGGTGACGGCGGTGTGCCAGGTAACCTAGGTATGGCTGCGAGTGACGCCAAAAACCTTGTGTTCGAAGATGGTACTCTGGCATATACAGGTGTCACGGCCGGCACGAACCGCAACTTCACGATAAATGCCGGGACTGCAGCCACTATACAAGTCGACGCAAATACACTGACAATGTCAGGCGCATCTACCGCTACGACGGGCAGCTTGACCAAGGCCGGTGCAGGTACCCTTAGTCTTAGCGGGGCCAATCTCTACACCGGCGTGACGACGCTGAGCGCCGGTGCGATCGGTCTTGGCGTGGCCGAGATTCCGGGGACGTCCGGGCCTTTGGGCAATTCGGTTGCTAGCAATCCCGGCTCAATAGTCCTAAACGGCGGTTATCTGCAATATTCGGCTGCAAACCGGAACGACTACTCGGGCCGTTTCAGCACGGCGGCCAGCCAGCAGTACAACGTGGATACCAACTCCCGGGACGTGACCTGGGCCACAGCACTGACGAGCTCGGGGGGCTCTTTGACCAAGATGGGCTCCGGCATTCTAACATTGACAGGCGCCAACACCTACGCGGGAACCACGACGGTCAACACCGGAACACTCCAAGCCGGAGTGGTAACCCAGGCTTTTGGCAATGGTTCGGCGGTTACAGTTGCGGCGGGAGCGACACTGGATTTAAACAACTTCGATGAAACCATCGGTTCTTTGTCGGGCGCTGCAGGTGCTATTGTCACCAACTCAGGCCCGCTTGGTAAAACCTTAACTGTCGGCACGGATAATACTTCCACTACCTTTGCGGGAGTAATTAATAACGTCGCAGGAATATCGCTCACCAAAGTCGGTACAGGTACACTGGCTCTCTCAGGCGCCAATACCTACACGGGTGGTGCCACTACCATAAATGCCGGTACGCTGCAAGTCAGCAATGCGAGCGCTCTGGGTGCAGGAGCTGTTACAAATAATGCCACATTGGATGTAGGCACGACCGATCTTATATTAGGCGCAGGCAGCGTTTATACT
>Ga0364919_10096_pt2 | contig 40949 bp, 28 predicted proteins | sample SorcelJu500001C7_2_FD_206953 | JGI IMG/M metagenome (GOLD analysis project Ga0364919, IMG submission 206953) | Enriched cells from Trout Bog Lake Hypolimnion, Wisconsin, USA - BchlTB.June20.5000.01.C7 | ecosystem: Environmental > Aquatic > Freshwater > Lake > Hypolimnion/Profundal zone | place... | reverse complement strand
CAGTCCGTCCGCCCTTGCTTTTGCCCACCCTTGTATGTACTGTCTATGAGAGCTTTTGGTGGGGCCTCTTGCGCTTCGCGCCCGGATAACGAGTATCCCGGCTACCCGTTTGTGGTGGGAGTCGGCTTTCCAAAGGGCCGAGCGGTTGGGACACTGACCCGAAGCGAAAGACGGTATCTACACTCTCAGAGATTGCGGTGCGGCTTGAACGCAAAGTGTATGACCCGTGGAAAGGGGTGTCACTTTCCTGCTGCAGCCGGCTGCCTCCGGCATTGATCTCTGAGCTTCAAGGCGGTGTCGAGAGCCTCGGCAGGCAGATAGGACCCACGTACCTGAGGAAGAACGCTATCAATCAGGCGCCGCCATTCCTTGAGGGTATCTCCGTCAACTGAAACGATTTTGACTCCATTCTTCTCCAGGGTCTCAATGTCACTTTGTTCGGTTTTCCTCGAAAAATCCCGGATACGCTGAGCAGCGTCAAGCGCAGCCTGCTTCACGGCGGGGCGAATTTCAGCTGGAATTTTCTCCCAGGCGGATTTCGTTATTGCTATACCCCCCAGGAGGACGGCCCATTTAAAATCGGTCATATAGTTGACCTGTTTATACCACTGAAGCAGGAGAATCCCCTGGGGATTGATGGTGACCGCATTGACCTGTCCGGTCTGAAGGGCGTTTGCAACTTCGGTGGAGGCAAGAGGCACGGGATCGAATCCGGCTTTTTTCCAAAAGTCCGTATATTGATCATCGCCCGCCCAGACGAACATTTTGAGTTTTTTCATATCATCGGGCGTCTTAACGGGAGACCTGGTGAAGAAATGAGCCCATCCTGCATCGGACCAGCCAAGGACAACGAAACCTTTCGCCTCCATTTGGCGCTCCAAGCGGGGACGGATCTTTTCAAGCGCGCAATCCAGTTCCGTATAGTCAGAGTATGCCAGGGGGAGTTCGAGCACCAGAACTTCCGGGTCTATGGCTCTGAGGCCGTCTATGGTGAGAAGCCCCGCATCCAGTACGCCAAGCCGCATTTTTCGGACGATGTCCATGTCGTCTCCGGCAACCCCACCCGGATAAAGCCGGAATGTAATCAGCCCGTTGGACACTTTTTGCCATTGAGCGCCCATTTCCTGAAGATCTTTGTACCACTCGGAGCCTTGAGGAGCGAGGGTCGCCACCTTTATGACAATCTCGGCCGCGGCCTGCGCGGCAAAGGCGGAAATGGAAAAGAAAACGACCGCAAAGCAAAGCCGTCTAAAGAGTTCAGGAAGGGAACAAGAAGCAAAAAACGAGGAGAAAAGGGCGGCGGCAGGGGGATAAGACCGTTTCCTGCTTTCCGTTTCGGACTTGAGATCTTCGAGCTTGGCGCTCACTGTCGTTTGTTTCCGGTTTTCTTTCCGATGAAGTTTCATGCCGTTCACCTGAATCAATCAAGAAAGAGACGGTCCATTCTTCCAAGGAGCCAACGCGCCCGGCGTTGCGCGATAATATTTGAAAGCCGCTGGTCCGGGGCTGCGTCGATATCGATCGCGAGCGCCCGAGCGAGCAGTTCTTTGAATTCAGCCCGGTCCTGCGTCGCGACGTCAACCGTTTCGGCAAAGGAAACCAGGGGGGCGGCCCTTCGTCCTCCGGACAGCTCGATTGCCCGTCCAAGGTTTTCGCGCGCGCAGTCTAAAGAGCCTCCGCCCGCGGCCGGTCTCCCGCCTTCATACACAATCATGAAATCGTAGAGCATGCCCGCGCCGAATTCGGCATCGAGTTCCAAGGCGCGGCGAATGAGGGCCTCGACCTCGGGCAGGCCGGTTGAGAGGGCAGGATTGGTTTTGTCCAGGGAGATAGCGGCCCCCCACGCGACACCGGTCCAGTAAAGGAGCGCAACGTCTTTTTGACCGAAGGGGGCCAACGCTTTCGCAGGATCGCTCTTCAGGAGTTGGGCGAAGCCCGGCCGGCCCTCCTCGAGGGCTCGAATTCCGTAGCCCATAGCCCGGAGGTAGAGGCGCAGCGCGCGCTCCCTGAGAGCCAGTGCCCTGGTAAGGTCAGTGTCTTCAATAAAATCGGCCTGCGTTTGTACGAAGGCATAGGCGTACTGAGTGAAACCGGACATGGCCGCCAACAGCAGCCCCTGATTATGCGGGGACTGGGCCAGCAGACCCTCGATAGTTTTGAGCCCGAAAGGCATTGCCGCGCCGACCAGGTCGGGATCGTCGTCGGTTGCGTAAACCGACGCGCTTTGAGTCAGAACTTCGCCAAGGCGATCTATCGTGAATTTCTGAAGGGAACAGCCCGGCAGGGCCAGGATAAAAACCCAAATCGAGAGCTGGAAGAATACCCGAAGGGGAGCCGCAGTGAATTTGGCCGTCATGATCCGATACCCCATATCACTTGCTCCCTTCCCACCTGGCGGCCGTTATGCCCAAGATAAAGACCATGACCGCGAAAGTCCCTATTATGGCGGAGTAAATCAGCGCGGTCATGTTGTCGTGAAACACCATGGCTGCCCGGAGACCCTCGTTAACATAGTACAGAGGCAGCGCCCTGGCGAACGTCTGCAAGTAGCGCGGCATCATTTCAAGAGGGACAAAGCTCCCCGAGAGGAACATCATCGGGAATATGACGGCGTTGGCGGCAGCGGCAGCGCTCTGCGCCTCCTTTGCGACGCGGGTGAGTATCATCCCGATTCCAACGAACGTAAAGACGTCAAGCACAATGAACAAAGGGAGCCATGCGTTTATCAACAATGTGACGTCAAACACTGCGTAGCTTACCAGCAGCATTGCGGTGGTGGATATGGCAGCGAGCACAAACTGGTATAAAATGTTCGACAGTATCCAGTCGGTGTGGGTGATGGGCGTGGTGGACAGCTTTCTGATGATGCCCTTCTGCCGGAGTTCGGTGTTCACGTTCACCGTGCCGAACAGGCTTGCTGTCATGACAGCCATCGCGATGATACCGGGGATAAAGAAGTCGATGAACCGGTATTTCCGGGTGTGTATCGATATTTCCTCCGTCCTGGCGAACTGCGGTTTTCCGGATAGACCCTGGTTCAACCTGGCGAAGACCAGTTCCAGGATTTCAATCTTCTTATCCACCGAACTGGAGCTGGGGTCGTAGACATACTCGATGGTAGCGAAAGCGGTGGGGTCGTCGAATTGCAGATACCGTACGTAAGATTTTTCATAGTCTTTGGGAATAACGAGGACAAGGTTCACCTTGTTTTCGCCGGCGTAGCGCACGGCGTCGACGGCGGGGTCGACCTCGATTATCCTGAACTTCCCGGTCAGGGCGAGGGCCTTGGCGATCTCCGCCGAAGTTTCGGTTCGGTCGAGGTCCTGCAAGCAAAGGTCGAAGTTGACTTTGTCCTGATCCACGAAAATGGTGCCGAACACGAGTATCAACAGTATAGGGAAGGTGGTGGTGAAGAACATCGTGGTCTTCTCGCGGTAGAATATCTTGAGGCTAACGATGAGACTAGCACCGACAACGCGCAGGTTCATTCCGCCCCCTTTCCCTCATAGGTGTCTTCGAGCGCCTCACCGGTGAGCTTCAGAAAAACCTGTTCGAGGCTGGGCCTGCGGACGTCGATGCCGGGCAAGGACGCCCCGGCGTCTTTCATGGAGTTCAGTATCTTCCGGATGTCTTCCGCGCGCTCCACTCTGACGTTGATGTTTTTGCGGTTGTTACGATCCAGGTCGAAACCCATCTTCACGAGGACCTCGAAAGCTCTTTCATCGACGGATTGCATTGTAAGGACCAGGTAATCCGCGTTGCGTTCTATAAGTTGCACGGGAGAGTCCATGGCAATGATTTTCCCCTTGGAGATAATTGCGACGGTATCCGCAAGAAGCTCGGCTTCCTCTATGTAGTGTGTAGTAAGGAATACCGTCGTTCCTTTCTTTTTCAGGCCCAGCAGGACTTCCCACACCTCGCGCCTGGCGCGCGGGTCGAGCCCTGTCGTCGGCTCGTCGAGGAACACGATCTCGGGGTCGTTGACGAGCGCAATTGCGATTCCAAGGCGCTGCTTCAAACCTCCGGAGAGTTTCATGTATTGCTCTTTAGCCTTGTCATTGAGGTTAACGAGATCCAGCAATCCGTCTATATCGGCATTCCTGCGACGGAAAAGCCGCGAATAGTATTGCATGGTCTCCCGGACAGTTATCCTGTCGAAGGAGCTGAACCCCTGCGGGAGGACCCCGATGCGGGGGACGATGTCGCGCTTTCCCTTCGTGACGTCCATCCCGAGAATGCGCACTTTTCCCGATGTGGGTTTGCTGATGGTGTCTGCTATCTCGACGGTGGTGGTCTTGCCTGCGCCGTTGGGGCCCAGGAATGCGAAGACTTCGCCTTGCATGACGTTGAACGATATGTCGCTGACGGCGACCAAGTTCCCGTATCGCTTCGTCAGATGCTCGACTTCGATTGCGTGTTCAACTTTTGTCGTCATGGATCGAAATTGTGCCTCCATGTGTCTGCGTATCAAGAATCTCCATCATCGCTCCCGTCAGGGCCGGATATTCAAGAGTGCGATGGAAAGCCACATCATCGAATGGGGAAACGAACGTACCCGGATGGAACGGCCGGCGGTTACGGGAAACCGCGTCAGAGCCTTCCCTGATAAGCGCGCCGGAAAGGCATAGCCGCCGCCTCCCGCTGCCTGCGCCGGATAGACGTCGATTTCCAGAGGGTCCACAAGGTGGAACGCGCACCCCAGCGCCTTGACAACGGATTCCTTGATAGACCAGAGCAGGGCTGAGGCGCTTCCCAGGTCTCCACCTGCAAGGTTCAAGGCATGTTGGAGCTCCCGGTCATTAAACACCCGTTGAAAGGGATATTCCTTTTGAAATTCATCTGCCCCCGCTACATCGATACCAATATCGGAGCGATCCCCGCACAGCGCGGCCCAGAGGTTTCCTCCCCCTTGGCTGAAGGAGATTGCCGGGCCCCGATACTCCCCCAACAAAAGATGGGGCCTGCCAAGCGGGCCACGAGCCAGGTGAAGGGGGAACGCGCCACCGGGGGAGGGATGAAAACATTTCCAAAGAGGGCTCTCCATCGCTGCCAGGTGGTCCCACAGTGCAGATATCAGGTGATGTTTGTCTGCCGACCCGCCAGTCCGATGTCTTTTGAAGACCTGGGTGGAACACGGCAAGAAAGCATAGAAGACCGGTCCCCCTCGATTATCGAAACTCTCGGCATGGACGATCAGGTCTTGAGAATTCGCCGCCACATCCGCTCTCATTCCCGCCCCACGTTCTTTCGGAGCCGTGAAGGCTCAGTCCGAAACCCAGTGCATCCGCATATTGGAAACCTGCATGATGGCGCGGCCTTGCTCGTCAAGTCCTCTGGCGTCCCAAGTGAGTCCTTGCTCGGTCTGCGCCCGCATGCGGGCCTCCAGGGTGATCTGTTCCCCCACCCGGCATTTTCGGGAAAACCGCAATTCTCCGATTTCCAGGGGGATCATGGATCGTTGCTCCTGCACTTTCATAGCAACGAAGTAGAAACCAGTCAATTGCAACAGCGCCTCGAAAAGGTAGGGGGAGTATTGGTACTCCGCATTGCGCAGATTAGCGAAATCACTTGTGTGCCGGTAGGTAGTTCGTCCCCGCGCCACTCCATGACCTGCTCCGTCGAGCGACTCCAGCACGCGATACCTGCCCTTGAGGCCGCTGTGTTCCTCGTACCATTCCGCCATATTTTTTTGATCTATGCGAGGAGTTCGCAGTTCGTCAAGGCGTACGGGAAAATCCAGGAAACCGTCCCCCAGGTATCCTTCGCCTCCGTCAAGAATGACCTGCCCCTTGCAGTGTGGGGTGAAGCGGTCCGTCAATCTCCCCGTGGGAGAAATCTCTTGTGTTGCCAGGGAGATCTCGCACAATATCTCCGGAAGGCTATTCTCAACCCGGCGGCAGGAGATCCTGGAAGGCCGCGGGACCTCGGGAGGACATTGGATCATGTCCAAAAATCGCACCTGACGGGCCCCTCGCACGTGCAGGTAAGGATACAGGAGCCTGGCCGCTTCCATGAATGTCTCCACAAACATGGCGGCTGAGACCAGGGGATGCTCGACGAAGGTCAAGGGTCTGTGATCCTCGATCCAAAGGTCCTTCTCCGTTGTGAAGGACCTGGAGGCATCGAGTTGTTCCCGGCGCAAGTCCAGGCCGGAGATCCTCTCAATCATGGGAAAGTCTTCGGGGTTGAAGGACGCGGAACCTCCATTCAGTACCCCGTCGGACGAAGGAGGGGTTGTGTCGTCGAGCCTTGAGGTCTTCATGGGGGGGAGTGTCCTCATAAACATTACCCAGTCGTCGTCGGCCGGGTTTATGAAGATCTCCCGGCAGAAAAGCCCCTCAAGCTCATTTACATGGATGTACGACACGCCCTTGCGCCTCAGCAGCTCCCGTAAATCCGGGTCCTCGGCCATGCCTGCCCCTTCTATCGGGGGAAGCATCAAAGCCTTGAACCGAATGGCGCTATTCTTGCGCCGGAAGGTCCTGATCAACGCAGACATCATCCGGTTGGCTGCCGCGTAGTTTGTTTGGCCGGGATTTCCCTGGATCGCGACGACCGATGAAAGGCCCACGAAAAACCTCAAGCCGGTTTTTTCGACAGCGTGGAATAGATTCCAGGCACCGAGAAATTTGATTTCCGTGACCATGGAGAAATCATCCGGAGTCATTTGGCTGAGGAAGCCGTCCCGGAGGACTCCCGCGCCGTGGATGATTCCGCGGATCTTGCCATAACGACTTGCAACCTCGTCCATGACGGCACGGACCTCCTCAGAGTCAGCGACATCGCAGGTATGGTAGGATGTTTCGATCTCTAAGGCGCGCAAATCCGCAAGAGTCCGGGTAATTTCCAGTGTTCTGTCATCGGAAGCGAATGATTTCGAAGACGGGTGTGACGGGCCGGGTTTAACGTTATTCATGCCTGGAGAGAGAGGCGTCCTCCCCAGAAATACCAGGTGGGGCTTGAAGGGCACGAGACTGCGGGCCAGATGGGCGGTGATCCCCGTTGCGCCGCCCGACATGACTACGACGTCTCCGGGGCTGAGATCGAGACTTAAAGGGGCTCTGAAGGCCGTCGGGGCGACGCGTCCCTCCGAGGTAAAGACCCTTCCCTCGCGATGAGCCATCTCCACCGTGGTGTATCCTCTGTCCAGAGCGTCGCCTAAGGCAGCGCGAAGGTCGGTGTCACGGCTGATTCGCAATGCGCGAAACTGGACCCCGGGGTATTCCTGCGCAGCGCTCAGAAACAGTCCCAGCATTCCTTCCGCCAGAAGATGGTCCGGCGTTTCGGTATTCTCTCCGGAGTGGATAAGGACGACGAATTTCGCGGCTGGCGCCTGGAGAAAGGTCTTCAGGAGGATGAAAAACCCCCTGAGAAGCCGCGACACGTCCTCCATGTTTTGTAAACTTTCCGGCACATCGCGAGGCAAGGTGATAACCAACCCTGTTAGGGACTTCAGGCCGGCTATCTTATCGGCGGCGCCCCGGGCCCCCTCACCGGTTCGAAGGTCGCAGGCCGTTTCGCCGGGACCAAAACTCTCTTGCAGGAAAAGCATGGGAAACAGGTCAACCCCGTGATCCAGGCGGAGGATGTCTCCCGTGCTTGCCGCAATGGAGTCATCCCTGTTTGGCGAGAGAAGGAGGACTGACTGGCCCGATTTCAATTTTATGGGCATGGAAGCCGGCGGATCAAGAGGAACGTAGCTGAATACAAGCCGCTTCAGGCTTGCCTCAGCCTCCGAGGGCTTCAGGATTTCATCCTGCGCCACGCCGGGGGCAACAGCTTCGGCGGCCGGGGAAGCGCCGGCGCCTTCCCGCCGGGCGACTATCTCGGAGATCTTCCGCGCGATGTCCTTCACCGTGCGGACATGGATAAAATCCTGCAATTCGATGGTGATTCCGAAGTGGCGCTCGGCAGCGTCCATGATGATCGGGAGACGGCTGGAGCGAATGGATAGATCCTTCTTGAGATCCATTTCGGGTCGGATCTCGTCCCTCTCGAATCCCGTGGCATCCATGATGATTCGAATAAGGCTCTCCATGTGCCCCTGGTTCTCAGGAGCATCATCGGAGGCGGGAGCTTCCACCGATACGGGTGAATCGCCCGCGACGGGAAATTCCTCTGAATCCTCCGCTAAAATAGGGGGAGTTTCGACAGCTTCTCCAGGTTGTACAGGTTGTGAAGGAGGGGAGGGAATTCCAGGGACTTGCGAATCACGATTGATTTTTAATTCAACAGCATCGGAAAGAGTTCGCGGGGCTTCGGGGGAGCTGCAGTTGCCGAGCATGGATTGGATAACCGATGCCAGATCGGCCTCTTTGAAGGTCGGGTTGACTTCCCGGCGGATGGCTTCCATTATATTGGGCTCAAGGAACTTGCCGAAGGTCTCCAGGACAAATCGGTTGATTTCTCTTTGAACGATCCCTTGCATGGGGTTGGACCGCGTAAGCCCGAGGGCAGTGGTCGCGGGGGGGGAGCGGTAAGATTCGGGGGTCTTTCCGATCCCGGAGAGGGAAACGAATCGGGGTTCTCTTTGAACTTCCAGATGCCCCTGCGCGAAAAGCTGAGCAAGGGCCGTCTTGCAGGTCAGGCTTTCTGCCGGGGGAAGGCAGGTCCGGATGCATGCCGAGTCGGCGAAGGTGTCCGCGATGAGATTGCTCAATATGTCGCCCGGGCCGACCTCCACGAAGAGCCGGACCCCGTAGTCGTTCCAAAGAGTCTGAACGTTACTCATCCAATGGACGGGAGATTCCAGGTGGGCCATCAGAATTTGCCTGATCTCTCCGGGATCTGAGGGATAGGGGATCCTGGTCGTATTGGAAATTACCGGAGTCCGTGGAGGATGAAACTCGATAGGGGCAATAAACTCTTCGAGTTCATCATGGATGACTCTCATGATAGGGGAGTGGAAGGCCATGCTGACCCGCAATAGAGTGGCCCTGTATCCCAAATCCTTCAGTCCGTCGGCAAAATTCCTGACCGCCTCGGTCTTGCCGCTCAGGACGACCTGGTTCGGTGAATTGATATTGCTAATGTGGACATCTTCCTGCTGTCCCTGAATCAAATCTTCGAGCAGACCCAGGGGGGCGTCCACGGCCGCCATGACACCCGGGTCCATGTTCATGCCTGCGGCTTTGTCCATGCAGCGGGCCCTCATGTTTACGATCCGAAAGCCGTCCTCCAGGGAATAGACTCCGGCCAGGCATAAGGCGGTCAGTTCGCCTAAACTGTGGCCTGCCATCGCCACAGGATGGATGCCAAGCGAGAGCAGGTGTCGAGCCATCGCGTATTCCAAGGCGAACAGGGCCGGCTGCTGCCACCGGGTCTTCTGGAGATTCTCCTCCCGGTCATGGAACAAAAGGTGGAGGAGGTCGAAGTCCGCAACAGCCGCGGCGCGATCCATCCACTCCCTGATGACGGGAAAAGATTCGTAGAGATACCGCCCCATTCCTCCGTAATGGGCGCCCTGCCCGGGAAACACGAAGGCGAGCGGGAGCTTGGGTAGATTTTCCAGGCCCAGGAAAACTCCCTGCTGCGCCAGGGACCGCAAGATCTTGGGTGTGACGATTCCGCCCTCTGTAAGGTTGGTTGACCTCTTGACGACACGGAGCGACTCTTCTTCGGATTCAGCCACGACTGCCATCCGGTAGTCAAGGCCGTCCATTTGGGTTCGGAAGAAAGAGATTCCGTGAACATCCGGAGACCCGCTGCCTGCATCTTCAGTGGAGCTGGGTCCTTCCTTCAAATTTGAAGCGCCGTCACCCTTCTCACGGGGGGCGCCGGGTTCACCGCCCGTGGCTACCAGGATCGTAGCCGCATCATCCAGTGCCTGTTCAACCTGCACTACATAGTTGGTACCTCCAAACCCGAAGGCGTTGACCTGGAGCCTTCTTGGCCGGCCGTTGCATTTCCAGTCAAGTGGTTCGGGGGCGATGAAAAGCCCGGAGCCTTGCAGATCGATTTCCGGGTCCGGAGTTATATAATTGAGGGTAGGGGGGAAAACCCCCGCCTTCATGGCCATAACTCCACGGATGAGACTGATGAGACCCGAGGCGCCAAGAGTGTGCCCGATCTGAGATTTGAATGAGGTTAGAACCGTGCGCTTGGAGGAATTGAAGAAGGACTTCAGGGCACGGACCTCCTCGACATCACCTTGCCGGGTACTCGTGGCGTGGCATTCCACCAGGTCCACCGCATCAGGCCCGTAGGGCGTCCCCTGGAAAGAGGCGCGAATGGCGATCTCCTGGGTTACACTAGAGGACTCAACCATGCCCAGATGGTTGTTGCTCGCTCCCATGCCCGTGATAACGGCGTGGACAGGCGCTCCCCTGGCGCGAGCCGAACTTTCCCGCTCGATTACGATTATCCCCCCGCCTTCGCCCAGAACCATACCGTCCCTTTCGGCATCGAAGGGGCGGGAGGTTTCAATTGCGGGCCTATCCTGCCCGGACAGCCCGTAAAGAGCGCCCAAGGCTGAAAATTCCTGAAAATGCATGTGCCTGAGATGATCCTCGCCTCCTCCGACTACGGCGGCATCGATGATGCCGGTTCGGATCATCTGGATGGCGCTATGCAGTGCGACCAGTGAGGTCGCGCAGGCCGCGGAGACAGAATGACTGGGTCCCATTAAACCATAGCGGTTGCAAATGAAGCCGGCCGCCGCGGAGTTGAGTCTGCCCAGCAGCGTGGTATCGTCCGGGGGCAGGCGTCCGGATTTCACCTCGTATTCGACGGCGCTTAGCTGATCCGGACTGAGGTGAAGGGCCCTGTTGACATCGGTAAGAATTTCGTGAACGTAACCCCTTATGATCAAACCGGTGAGGGTCATCGCCGCCTCTCCGGAGTTCTGGGAGATTATGACCGCGATTCGTTCCCGCGGGATGTTCGACTCCAGAATACCGGAGGCCCGGATGGCTTTTTCCGCCAGCCACATGGTGATCTTCGTGGCTTCGGTCATGGTACGGAAATCGTGTGGGGGAACGCCGATCTCGGTACGGGAGATAGGAAAGTCGAGGAAAGCGCCCACCTTGCAGTAAGTTTTGTCAGGAACGAACGGCCGGGGATCATAAAAAAGCTTGTGATCCCAACGGGAGGGCGGGACCGAAGTAATCCCGCTTTTCATGGCCAGGCTTGAAGCCCAGACCTCTTCAGGACTCTTCCCCAAGGTATTGAGAATACCCATTCCGGTGATGGCGACCCTTTCATGAGCGGTTCTATGCGGCGCTGCCCGCTCCAGTCCATGGCCGGTCACGCTGAATGGGGTTTTTGCGAGGTTCGAAGCGCCGGGTGGAGGTCCCGACATTCTTTCGGTGGGCTCGTCAAATGGCTGATGCAGCAAGAGAGGTCCTTTGGCCAGTTCTCGATGGAAGGACGGCAGGCTCAGGACTTTGTCAATGAGGCCCGCGCAGGCCCCACTCATAAATTGCCCGCGTTCCAGGCATGCGCTCTCATCCAGAGGCGTCCCGCAAGGTCCGTCCAGGCCACGCGCCGCGGCGAAGAGGCTCCCCGCAGTCATCTTTTCTATCCTGTTGCGGAACGAGTGCTCGTCCTGGTGACCGGATGCAAACTCTCTTTCCAGGGATAAAACCGCGTCTGCTCTCGGGGTCCTCAAGGACCGAACCCGAAGCCCGGTTTCCCTGCCTGAAACGACCGTTCCACCTGGATCTGCTTCCAGGATCATCCGCTGATAGAGCGCCGACAGGGCGCCCGTTTCAACGATCTCCCGCGTGGCCAGATACGCTGTGCCCATCTGGACGGCATCGGCTCCGAGCATAGCGGCTATGAATGCGGTCTCCCGATCGAAGATTCCCCCGGCCAAAACAATGCGACAATTTCGGAACAGGGACGGTTGCAGCCGTTTCAGATCCAACACCCTTTGAGCTAGGGTGAGTGTGCTATGGCGCCCAACGTGGCCGCCGGCCTCATACCCCTCGCAGATCACGTACCGGACGCCGGCTTCAAGGGCGAGCTTCAACAGGGCCTCATCGGGGGCGATATAGATGACTTCCAGGCCGCATTCCACCAGCTCCCTCAAAGGTGAGAGATCACCCCCCGCGATCACCACAAAACGGGGCCTGTGTTTCTTTATCCAGGCCAACTGGGTCTGTCTGCAAGGGTTTTCCGCCAAAGAGATGATATTGACCGCATAGGGGTGTTCTCCCATAATCTCGGGCAGGCATCCCAGCCTTCGGTCAAGGTTCTCTTCGTCCATTACGCCAAGCGCGATGGTGGGCAATCCTCCGGCGTCGGCGACCCTTAAGGCAAATTCGGGGACATCCGTTATGCAGGACATGGCCCCTTGGATAAATGGATATTTGACTCCCAACTCCGCGGCTATCGGACTGTCCAAAAAGCAATCTTTTTTCAACTCAGCCGGACGGCATAAGCTACGAATTTCGTCCATGAAGGACTTCACGGCCTTCTCGGTTCCCGTCCCGAAACGCTCGGCGAAGGAGGCGGCAAAGGCGGCCTCCACGCCAAGAGGGATGACCTCGTCGGGGGTGAAATGACTCTCAAGAGGGTGGGTTGCCCCGGCACTTACTCGGTCAACAAAGGAACAACGACTTTCCTCCGTGATCTTTTCTCCGCACAGCGAGCTCTCAAACCTTTTGATTTCCCTGAACGCGATAGAGTTTCCCTTGTTGAAAAGGCGACAAGGGACTTGCAGGTCGAGACCGACCAGATCGGTAGAATCCAGGCGGAGGTTTGAGAGCCTCCGGCGCTGGAGATCTTCAGCCGCAACCAGGTCTGTCAGCCAATGGAGGCTTTCGAAGACGATCCCAGCGGCCCCGGTGGAAAGCAGCGCCGCCGCCGCCTCAGGAGTGGAGACGCTTCCCCAGAGGAGGATGTCCCGAGACTTCGAGTGGTTGCGCAGCATTTCCCTGACCGCTGAATAGAGAGTCAGTGTCGTCTCACTGCTCACGAATCCGGATGCCTCGCATCCTTTCAGGACAATGGGCGCGTTTGGCGGGCTTTCCGTCAGAATAGCCGCCAGGAGGTTGAGATCTCCGATGATTGGAAAGCAACGGTAGTGTTTCGACAATTCCAACAAGCTCTGTAGAAAAGCGGAAGGCTCTCCCCGGAGAAACCGCGGTCGGCATTCGACCCAGATGTTTTGGACCCCGGTTTCTTTCAACACCTGTTCCAAAGACGGATCCACAAAGGCGGAGGTAGAGAGCCTGATATCCCTGACCATGCCGGCGGGGTCGGCTTTTCGTAAGAAAGAAAGGAGGGTATCCACCCCCATCATGGAAAAATCGAAGATGGCCCTGCTCCCCGTTCGCTCTGCCATTTGGGTCACAGGCGCGATCGTATCTTCAGGCCGCCAGACGAAAGCAATAATTGGAACCCGATGTTCAGCCAATATGTCCAGACCCCCGTTCAAGCGATACTCTCGCCTTCAGCAATTATAAAGACTTTCTGAATATGCCGTATTTCTTGTGTATTCTTGCGCCGGCTTCCTCCACGAGGAAGTTGATCGAATCGTTGTCCTCCAGGGTCCAGCCCATTTCCAGATAGCGATATTTTTCTTTCTTCCTCACAACATCGTAGAGGTGGCGGAACGCCAATATGGGGAGTCCCAGTTGGCGGTACTTCTCCTTAACCCCGAAGAGCAAAGCCCGCAATCCGGTGATCTCCCGGCGATAGAGGAGGTACTTAAGCAAGCCCGTCAGGCCGATATGCCCGTTGAAACGTTTGAGCAAAGGGTTGATGTCGGGCAGGATCACGCAGACCCCGGCGGGTTCATCCTCATAATAGATGAAGAAAGCCAGGTCCGGATCTCCGATTCTCACCATGTCTTTTCCCATCTCCCGTGTCTCATTATCGCTCAAGGGGACGTAACCCCAGTTCTCGGCCCAGCAGTCGTTGAATATCTCCCTGATAAGAGCAAGCTCGGAAGCCGGGTCCTTCAGTCGAAAGCCCCTGACGTGGATACCTTGTTTTTGAGCCATCCGGTCGGCAAGACGATCCAGCCATTCGGGAGGCCTGTAATCCGCATCTGCCAGGTAGGCAAACAGGTCCTTTTCCTTGGTGAAACCGCACGATTCGACCAACCTAGGATAGTAAGGGGGATTGTAGGTCATCATCAGAGCAGGGGGATAATCAAACCCTTCAATGAGCAAGCCAGCCTCGTAATTGATAGAAGGGTTGAGCGGGCCTCTCACGAAGGTCATCCCTTTCCGGCGAACCCACGTCTCCACGGAAGCAAAAAGGGAGGCCGCAGCCTCCGGATCGTCAGCACATTCGAAGAATCCCCAAATGCCCATCCGTTCGGCGTGGAACTCGTTATGCCGGCGATCTATGATGCCCGCGATCCTTCCCACCGTCTCCGAGCCACGCCGGGCCAGAAAGAGGATACGCTCGGAAAACTCCCAGAAAGGGTGTAAGCCGGGGTCCAGCATCCTGCGAACCTCTTTTTTAAGGGGAGGGACCCATTTGGGGTACTCAGAATAAATTTTCCAAGGCAGGTCAATGAAGTCCTTGAGGTCCGATTTTTTTTCCACTGTAACGATTTCAATGCCGGCCATGATTGCTCTTTTTGACAGGTTATCACCAAACATCCGAATAATATCGCTATAACCAATTCTCTTTTCTGTACCAGTCGACGGCAAATTCGGCTCCCCGCGCAAGAGGAATGCGGGGCTCGAAACCCAATAAAGTTTTAGCCTTTGTAATGTCGCAGAGCCAATTCCTGCGGATCATTTCCTCTGCCCTGCCTCTGTTCATGAGAGAAGGTTTTCCGGAGATCCTCGAAAAACATTCCGCAATAGAGGCCATGCCGAACAGCACCCGTTTGGGAAGGCGGAGCCGCAGAGTGCTTCTCCCCATCGCTTGCGCGAAGATGTCGCCAATTTCCTCCATCCGGTAGTCTTGACCATCAGAGAGAAAGAATATTTCCCCATTCTCCGTTCGGGTCTCGGCAGCCAACAGGATTGCTCGAACAACATCCTGAACATAGCACATGCTGACGTGTTGATCGTGGTCGGCGAAACAGGGTTGGATACCCTTGGAGAGACACTTAAAAAGAGCATAAAAGCTTTTGTCCCCGGGTCCATAGACGGAGCAAGGGCGAAGAATGAGGAGAGGAAGTTCATGGGAATGGGACAAGGCCAATTGCTCCCCCATCAATTTGCTTTTCCCATAGGGCGAGACCGGTTCGCAAGGGTCGGATTCCTTCTTCTTCCCACCGCTCGGACACGGACCGGATGCCGCCTGGCTCGAAAGATAGATAAATTTTTCGAGACGGGTATTGTTTTCAATGCAGGCCTGGACAAGATTCTCCGTACCCAGGGCATTCACTTCGAAATAGGTTTTTTCTTCTACGGCCGTCGTCACACCCGCAAGGTGAAAGACCTGGTCGACGTCTAATACAGCATGTTTCAGAGAGTTCCTATCCTGACAATTTCCCACTACAAGCTCAACGGGGGAATCCTTCACTCGTCCGAGAAGCGTCTTATTTCGAACGAGGCAACGGACGTGAATTCCCCTCTGAACGAGGGCTTCCACCAAGTGGCTCCCGATAAACCCTGTCGCTCCTGTAACCAGAACTTTCAATCAGCAATTCCTCGACAGTTGATAAGATATTGCTTTTCGACCTGTTTCCATAACAACCCCCCGGTTGCCTGTCAAGGAGACAGGGTCGTCTATTGCCCACCAGATCCGGTCAGTGTCGTGGAAACGTCGAGTCAGAGATAGTGAGTCCTGTTTCTCGAATTTCGAGTTTCGGCGTTTTTACATCCGTAGCGTGAAAGCGGAGCCGGGCGGTCGTCATTTATCTTCGAGGACCCGGCGGCAGACATTGGCGATGTTCAAAGCCGCCGAATTGTTCTGAAGCGGCATCAGTCGCCGCAATTCGTCCATATCGAAGTCCGAGTAGGTCTCTTTGTGGAGCGCAACGCCGACGAAGGCAGTCGACGAAAATCGGGTGATCAGGATATCGCAGTTGGCGATCATTTCTTCCGCGCTCCCAGTGGCGAAGACCATGGAGCCCGGAGCGTGGGCATGGATTTCCCGCGCGGCGCGTTCGGTATTTTCGATCGGGTGAAGCTTGAAGATAAGCTGCCGGCCCGCTGCGATCTCCACAGCCCTTCGTATGAAGGCCACGCGGTCCTCGCCTCGGAACAACTCCCGCAGCGGCGACGTGCAGGCCAGCACGTAGTGGCTGTAGGGAAAATTGTTAGTGCAATAGCGCCGGCAATTATCGAAATTGGGTATTCCCGTAACGACGATCTTCTCGGGCCGCACGCCTTTTCGGATGAAAAAATCGCGATATCCCTCGCTTGCGACACAGAAAGCGCGGTATGCGTCGCTGAGACCTGTCGCCGCGGTACCCGCCGGCCATCGAGGAAGGAACCGGAGGCGCTTGACGAGATGAAACATAAAGGATTCCGGGTCGGTGATCCCCTCCTGAACCAGCACGATCCTGTTGTCTCTTATGTTCTTCTGGAGGTATACGTCCGAGCAGGTAACCACAAGGTCGTAGGGCCGATTCTTCCCCTGGTAGTCAATGCGGAGGCCATGATCGCGCAGATAGGTCCGGCAGCGGTCCACTACCTTGTTTCCTGCTATCGTGAACTCGATCAACCCGAGTCTTCGAAGAGTCTCGTCAAAGCCATGGCAGTAGTAAGGCGAGAAGGAATGCTCGTAGTCGGAAAGGTGCTTGGAGATCTGGTGCATTTGAGTTGTCTGATTCATCGAACCGCAGATGAAAAAGATTCTTTTTCTCATTCGCGCCTTCCTCCGACGCTTACAGTCCACATTATAACGTGACAAGGGGACGGTATCAAATTGCTTACCGGCAAAAATATACGATAGCATGCACCGGAGCGGGCATCAAGGAAGTACGGGGGGCCGGCAGTTCTGACGGTCCCAAAGACGCGCGCCTCCCTCAAGATACGCCTGTTTTGTTCCTGACTATTTTGTCTCACCGGTTTCCATCTTCGTTATTGTTCTAAGGTCTTGTTCACGGAATCGATCAGCCCTTTTTGTTTTAGAGGTTTAACGAGGTAAGCAGCGGCGTGCATGCGAAAACTATCCTGGGCAGTTTGTCTACTGGGGTATGCCGTCATCATAATCACGCGAGTTTTAAGCTCCCTTCGAATTACCTCCTGTAAAATATCAATTCCACATCCATCCTGGAGAAAGATATCCGCGAGTATCAGTGTAAATTCTGTTTCGTCCATTCTTGCCAGAGCTTCCGCGTAACCTTTGGCAGTGATAACTTTATGCCCCTCGGCTGCAAGGAATCTATCAAAGCTGAACCTGATGCTCTCCTCATCATCGATCACGAGAATGTTCACTTCCATCGAATCTCCCTATGAAAGGCTTCCCTCTGCAGAAGAAACCCGGCGCTATGCGGTTCTTCTTCAGAAACGTCTGCCGTGGCTTGCCCGTCAGACGCGGGTGATAAGCTGCTAATAGAATTTGTGACAATCACGGTTGTCTCTGGAGAAGCAAAATTAGTGCCGGAAAGGGAAAGGATGTTATTTATTAAATATTGCTAGTGGTTACCGGAGCTTACGCCTCGGCTGGAAGCGTGCCGGCTGCGGTAGGCAGGAAAATGAGTGTTGCATGCAACGGAAACGTTGCGTGGTTTTCCTGCTGGATGTAACACATTACAACGAAGAGACTCTGTGAGACGGCCACAAACTGCCGGTCTTTTGTCTCTTTTAATGCTTGCACGCCTGAATGCCAGGAAAGCTGATATCGTGCGTAATAAATCCGGAAAGTAGGTGACGATCAAGAATACACCCAATACGTGGGGGTTGGATTGTTCTACCCAAAAGCCGGCCCTATTGATATTTTAGTTGCATGCTTGTTGTTGAATAGCGTATGATCCTTTCTTAATGGGTTGTGTAGGTACTTTTTCCGGCAGTAACCGAGCGCCTTGGGGGCGGTCGGATGTATTGGATGCATTTGAGTTGAAGGTGATGTATTGTTCCGGATAATGTCCTTCACGGTCTCGTTCTCACAATGGATATCTTCGCCAAGTGAAGTCGCCCTGTTCGCAGAGCATGCTCCAGCAGTAATGTCGGCTCAATGAAATCAATCATCTTCCTCATGATAATGCATGCCTGCTGATTTTATCCTGGAATTTGTCTGTGGTTTGTATAAGGACGGGAAGCTCATCGCAACGGGTCTCCACTGAGTGCCGAGCGATTTGCTTCGCCAACTGAAAGTTGAATCGCAGTGCATTTCACAAGGAGGCGACAATGGATCATTCAATCAGCAGGTTTAAAAAGCGGTCGTTATCGGCGTGGTTTACACTTTTTTTCATTGCCGGCCTGTTCGTGTCAATCACAGCGGGTTCGGCGTCGGCAAACGACATCGTTGTTGCCCCGAAGCTGGCTCCCTCGCCGGCGCCGGTTGTCGATGGAGTAATAAGCGCGGGTGAGTGGGACCAGGCCAAGGTCACCTATCTTCCACGGACAGTCAGAGGGGCCATCAACCGGAAGTTCGCCGTCATGCGGACCATGAACGACACCAGGTACCTTTATGTATTGATCGATGCCCTCGGAGATACAACAAACGATGAGGGGGTGAGCGATTACTACGTCCTGGCATTCGATACGGACCTGAACCATAAGGTGACTCCACGGCAGGACATGTTCTACAGCCCCTGTAACGGCGGCAAACAGTTTGTGAAGAGCTATTATCTCAGCACGACCACTTTCACGCCCTGTATGACCCCGAATCCCTACTCTCTGGGCAAATATGGGTTTGGGGCCACACCTGATTCATCCACTCCGCACCGCTTCTATGAATTTCGGCTGCTGCTGTCCGAACTCGGCGTCGATCCGGCCCGGTGGGTGCGTGACCTTACGGGAATACCGAGCGTCCGGATGAACGTGACGATCCGATCCGCCAGGCCCAGTATAGACTACTCATATCCAACGGCCTATCCATGGCCTGATATGACCGGAACCATGTTTTTGATTGCTCTTGCCCCTGCTACGAGCGTTGCACCCACTGGAAACATATTCGCCGGTGTCGGACTCATTCCGGCAAGTTACATAGGCGGCGACGGGTATGCCAACATAAGCACCAGCTACTTTAATGCGGTCGATTCGCCGTTTGGCGGAAACCTGAGCATTTTCGGCAATTGGAGCAACCTGCGCAAGTACGGCGCCGCCAAGTATCGGATCAATTACGTGAAACATGGCGGCGGAAGCGGATACCTCGCCCAGTCTTGGACCAACTACCGGTTTAACGCTTCCACGCTGAACTGGGACCCGGTAGCGATCGGCACCGTGGATTCTTCCAACAGGTATGCCGTTCCCTCGGCGGCAGACACCTGGTACTACGCCAACCTCCTGATCAACTGGCAGAGCAGCTCCGCGCTTTTCCCGGACGACATTTACGATCTCAGCATCGAATTGTTTGACGCATCCGACAACCTGATCACACTTCCGACGGGCGTCGTTAACAACCTGACGCTCTTTATCGACAATACTCCCCCGGCGCCAAAGATCAACCAGGTCTACTACAAAGGGGGGAAGGTCTCTCCGTGCGACATCGTGCAACAGGGTGCCTCCCCGGACGGCTTTACCTTCGATATCTCGGTCAACGACGCCAATGGGGCACTAAACACCTTGAACCTGACGGCCATTTACGGGGACAACCTGAGCAGCCCGGTCTACAGCGATTCCTACAGCAGCCATCTGAATGCCGACGGACCGAATAAATGGAACGGGGTCAACACCGTCGTGCCCACCAGCGGAGCCTGGAGGGCCCCGCAGACGTGCGGTTACAGCTTCATTCTCTCGGCCTCGAGCCGAGTTCTCAATGGGTACACGTGGGTGTTTCCATACGTTGACTATCACGTAAGCCTGGCCATCCAGGTTAGCGGCGTAATAGCGCCGTCCGCCGAAAAGGGAAGCGGTGAGTGCGAGAGCTGCAAAGAGGCTGCAGGCGGTACCCACGATCCGTCCAAGCCCGCCGGTTTGTAGGTGATAAGCAGGTAATTTCAGGGGTGGCGGGCTTGCCCGCCACCCCTCCCGAGTCTTCGAGTTTTTGTACCAAGTCGAGGTACTTTTAGCGGATCGTCCTCTGTGTGCTGCACACCGGAAGGGGGCGCGGGAATTCGCGCAGGGGTCGTGTACATGAACAAGAAAAGGGGCTGGAAACAATCTTCCGACCCCTTGATTTTTTTATGGAGCTGGACGGAATCGAACCGACGACCTCTTGAATGCCATTCAATTTCATAGGCTTTTTCTCATTTTTCTTACCTTAATATAACTCTTTACACAGAAAGGGTTTTTTGGTATTTTAGGTATTACGGGGGAAGATGCTTTTTGATAGTTTTTTCTGCAAGAGTGTACAGGAGATGTACAGGGATATTTCCGGGAGGGGAACTCATGGCAATTTATGTCTACTGTACGAGCTGCTTCACCAGTAACGACCTTAAGGCCAGTAAATGCTCCAAATGCGGGACTGCCTTCGGGCGGAGCAAGAAGTACCGTGTATCGGTCCAGATAAAAGGCAAGCGACCAACTCGCGTTGTCGAAAACCTCACCATCGCACGGGAAGTCGAAGCTGCATTCAAGGGCGATTTGGTCCGGGACGAATTCGATATTGCCGACCACCGGGTGAAGGGAAAGCCTCCCACCTTGGCCAATCTTTGGGATAAGTACCTTCCCTGGGCGCGGGAGCATAAGAAAACCTGGAAATGCGACTATTACAATTATGTGACTCATCTTGAACCGCGTTTCGGGGGAAAAGAGCTGGGCAGCGTGACCCCTTTCGATATTGAGAGGCTCAAAATCGACATGAAAAAGGGGATAAACAAGCAGGGGCGTCCGTTCACCCAGGCAACAATCAAGCATCAGCTCGTCCTTCTCAAACGTCTTTATAACCTTGCTAAGCGTTGGGGGATTTACATTCTCGAAAATCCACTTGACCAAGTTGAGATGCCGAAACTAGACAATCAAAAGACCGAATTCTTCAGTGATGATGAGGCGGATAGACTCATCAAAGTGCTCGACTCATGGCCTTGTCAAGAGACGGTATCATTCATACGGTTTGCAATGTTCACCGGCGTTAGAAGGGGCGAATTGTTCAAGTTGACCTGGGATGACATTGACTTTGAGCGCAGTGCCATCACCCTGAGAACGCCGAAGGGCGGCAAAACTACAACGATTCCCATTAGCGATATAGCAGTGAGCGTGCTCAGGAGTATTAATGCTACGTCTCAATACGTTTTCCCCGGCAAGGAGGGCAAACAACGAACGGACTTCAAGAAACCATGGCAGAAGATTAGAAAGGCGGCTGGTTTGCCTGCCGATTTTCGCTTTTGCGGACTGCGCCACAATTTCGCAACCCAACTTATCTCCAATAACGTGGACCTGTCTATGGTTCAAGGGCTTCTTACTCATAAGGATTCTCGGACTACTCAGAGGTACGCGCATTTTTTGCCGGGCGCTCTGCAAAAAGCTGCTCAGAAGTCCGGCGAACTGCTCGTGCCGAAGCATGGACAGGTTTTGAAGATTGTGAAATGATAATCACATCTTCCGGGGGGGATAGTCGGCAGCGACGAAGAAGCCGGTTTCCCTGGGACAGCCTGCCCCTGGAACCTTACCATGACGCATCACAGGAGATGCAAACATGCAGAACCGAAACGACCCCGATTTGTTTCCAAAAATTCGATTTGCCACGCTCCAAAAGTATGCCGATAGTTGGGCTGGATTCATGAGAGGAATTGGTATTTCGCTGAAGAGTATCGCTCTCTATAAGCCTCCAGTACAGTACTGGCCGACCTTTGATTATTTAGTGCTTTTTCGAGTTCATCACATCGGCAACCGTTCTCTGATGCCGGAAGATATCAGGGTATGTCTTGAAAGCTTGCCGATTCCCCATGGTGAGAATAGTTATGAAACGGCTCAGGCCTTTTCAATAAATAAAGCAGACCTGCCTAACTCGAAATGGTCGTTACAGCAACAAATCATGGCTGAAGGGAAAATATACCTGAACGTTCCCCTTTTTTTTCTGGGGCTTTTCTATGGCTTTTCGGAGGTATACAGAGATCCTCCTATTGATCTAAAAGGCTGTCTGCAAACGGAGTGGGTTTTCATGTTCAGCACTGCTCCTGATCATAAGGAGTACTATTGGATAACAGATTTACCTAGCCATTTGTGTTGGATAATCTATGAGGGAGAGCAGACAGTCAGCATAAGAAAAAGGCAAGACCAAAAAGACCGCGAGGCTGTAGAGGCATGGGCGCGGGAATACTTTCTGCAATTCCAGAAAACACAGGAAGCAATACCAAAACTCGCGCGGATTGTTGAATTGGCTCAAGAGCGAGCAGATGCTGCTAAGTCATATTCCCCCAGATGCATTCAAGATTGGATTAGACCCCTTCATCCGCGATATACGCCCGGAAAACCTGGCCACAAGAAAACAAAAAAGTAGAAGCCACATAAATAACACTCGAAGAAAGGAATAGCGCTCTAAGTATAGCGCTATTTCTTTATAAGTTATGTCAAATACTTAGACTCAAATAGCATTCCACGTCATGGCCTTACTGCAATGTCTTTTATCAGCAAAAATTCTGACATATAATCTCTCTCAAGCGCAACAAATTTAATTTACTGGAAAGGAGTACCTGACATGAGAAACTGGATTCATGTTGCCAAACTTAACGAGACGGCAGGCAGCCCGATTCGAACCTCAACGGCCTATAAGTGGAACCATACGAAACGATTCCCTGTATTGTTTCGCTATGTGGGCGGAAAACTTTTCATCGACATGGATAAGCTTTTCGAAATGGCCGAAGCTGGCAAGCTGCGATAAGCGGACAGTTGGAGGGGAATAATGAAAAGGCAGAAAATCTCATTCGCCAGTCCGATGACTCCGCTGCAAAGCATCCGGAAATTCTGCCTCACCTGTGTCGGTTCTCCCTCTGAGGTTCACCGCTGCGGGGGCGACAAATGTTTGAACGGTGGTTCCAACTCGGCTGGAGAATGTCTGTTTTACCGACACCGGGAGGGTAAACACCGCCCATCAGTGAAACTGATCCGGCAAATGTGCCTATGGTGTCAGGGCGAAAGACGCAGTTTGGTGGAGGGGTGCACCGAAGAGTGCCCACTCCATCCATACCGGCTCGGCAGGAATCCGAACATGGTGGGGAAGAAAATTAGCTCCGAGTCTCTGAAAAATCTTAGAAAAACAACGTAGTTTAATCGACGATTTTCGCTTTAGGAGCCGTTTTCCTCGAACACACGTATTTCTTTCTTGGGGATAGGCAGGACTCATGACCCGGCTCAAAAAAGCCAGATTGGCCGGATTTTCCCGACCGACTGGCCTTTCCCCAAATAGACTCAGATAAGATGAGGAGAGTAGGGGCGAACAAAAATGAAGATACCCAAGAACCCAAATGCCAGTTCGGAAGTTATCTCAAGCCGACCGGAAGCATTCGAAACGAAGCAATCTTCTACTTCTGGTGAGCTTATAATTATACCTGATAAGCTGAAACTTCGTCGTTCTGACTGTGATTATTGCGACTTACGCCTCGATTCTGACCTCGCCGTGCATGCAGGATTCGACGTTGTGACTGCATCTTTCCTGACTCGGTATCGATTTGACCTCTTCCCGTATCTCGAAGAACTGGGCTTCGATTGCTTAACGGACAGTAGGCTGGAAAGTGGCATCTATGGCAGACATCGGTTCTACCGAAGGGCATCCGAGCAGATCGAAATCCTCTACGGGGCAGACCTTGCAAACGATCAGATTAAGTTGCATTCGCCGACACCACCGTTATTCGGACTCGTGGATGGCTTTTTTCGTGACAAGGTCAGGCTCCCGAAATTGTCGCAAGTCGAGATCGCATTCGACTTCTATTGCGACCAAGGGATGATTCCGCATTTCCACGATTACCTTAAAACCATTGCTTTTCTCAAGCATAGACGGAAGCCCAGCTTCTGTTATCGTAACCATGACGATGAGAGTGAAACCTACTATGCGACGGATAGAAAAAAGGGTCCAAGTTCGAAATCATGGAAAATTTATGAAAAGCAAAGCGAGGGCGAGCCGTGTGGTCGCAGCTTTATACGTTTAGAGATTACGCTCGACAGACCCTTTCTTACGGCTAATGGTTTTGACGCGCTCTCTGATCTACCTGGAGTTTGGGACCTTGATTTGTCAAAACTGCTTGAATTCCATCGTCTCAATTACGATAAGTTGATCCCGTACATGAAGAAGTTTGCGTTCAAAGCGATGATACGCGAGCGCCGCGAGATGAAGAGGCCGGTCAGTCCAAACAGATTTCACGCTTTCGAGTTGGCAGCGAGAAACTGGGTAGGCGTAGTGCTGCGGGGGGACTGGAGGAATTCCGGTCTGTCCATGCGTCCACAAGATGTCCCGCTTCTTGAGCAGATTGATAGGTTGAAGGCACATGAAATAGATTACGGTCGCTTCTTAGATCCTGTAGAAGATGGGCTGTTTTCGCACCTCTCGGAGCTTTTCAAAGCGAACCGGCGGCTGTGGCGCGGTGCCGTATAAAGATCGTGGGCATCGCAACAGGTGCAGGGAAAGGGCGAAAAATTTTAATAGCTTCCTAACATAGCTTTATTATTATTGAATTAATAGAGAGCTGCTGAAAAGGGGTGCCGCTACGCTACTTTTTGTAATTGTGAAACGAGTGTAATTTCCCACTTTTGAAGTAGGGCGTCATGTTTTGCAGCAGCCTCTAATAACTTTTAATCTCATGAAGGAGATCCATGATGTCATTAATTCCGTAAAATTTGATTATTCCTTTACTCTCCGCCCATTTCACGGTGCAGAATAATTTTGATTCTGGATCGAAAAAATCCCGCCTGAATAGTCCACCTCCGGACGAGCCAATATAGTAGTATTTGCAGTCCTTGTATTGTGGTATTTCTCTTAACATTTGTGCTGCTAAAATCGCTGACATGACACTATTGCTATCTTTCCCATATCCCTTAATTTCACAAAATACATACCTAGTAACATTGTTTCCTCTCTTTACACAAAAAGCAGCATCATATTTTGGAGAGAATCTTATCTTCTCACCGTCTATTTCCATTATCTCTATTAAGTCAGAAGTTGCCAGTACGATTAATTCTGGAAATTCAGGAATGATAAGTCTCGCTTCTTGAGTCACCAGCTTCTTTAGTGGTTGGTCGAAAGGTATCCTCGCACCCGTGCTCATCCTATTTTCAGAACACAGTGCGAAATATTCATTTTTCATATACTCAATAGCTTCACGATTTTCTGGATTTACTGGAATGGAATCAAAATGTTGATATCCGCAACCTGAGCAGCCTATGTCTTTAAACGATTTGCATTTTTTAGATTTTGAACAATTTCCTCCCATGCCGTCCTCCCTTGAGCTAAATAACCTTCCTGAGTTTAATCTCATCAACTACTTTCACAAAAATCTGTTTTCCACGTCCAACCTCAGTGTAGAATTTAAACCACCGTCCAGTGATTTAAGAATTCTGTGGTCCAACCATGATCTTAGCCGAAAACGTTCTTGAACAGCAAAGCTGACGAAGAAAGCCACCCCCTTCTTCGGCGATTTTAGCTCCCATTTCCAATTGGGTACAGCATCCAGAGGCTCCGCAACCCTAACGAACTCGATAAACGGAGATGCCATTGACAATTATTTCAGTCCCTTTTAGCGAGATGTTCCCATCCACTTCGGCGATATCGGTGCCTATCATAGTTACTCGTTGCCCGGAATGCAAGTCTGGGAGATCACCGGGCCCCGGTTTCGTTTTTGGCATGTTGCCGGGTGGTGATTTGATCCCCATTACGTCCAGAGCTATGGACTCTTTCTTAGCACCCTCGTCATCGAATGAAAAGCCCACAAAACCACCTGATGGGGAAGATGTCTGGAGGCCGAAGATTTTTGTGTATCGGTCGAGATTGAATCCCAAAAAACTACCTCGGTGGGAAAGATTACGTATCACCGAAATGGTGCCGGTTACGATCAACTCCTTGCCTTTAAAACGGGGATCAGGATCAGAGTCGATGTGTCCTCCAAATCGGTATTCTTGCATTAGCTGCTCCGCCGTGATTCTTATTTGGGAGAGCGATTTTGTTTTCTCTTGTCCCGGAGAGGGACTTCCTACGCTGTTTGAGAGTGCGGTGTCCTTTGACGGAGGAGATTGCTGTTTCGCTGAAACTTCTTCCCGGTTTTTACTTGAACTGGCGTTGTCACTGCCCGTCGCATGCAACGTTGACTCAATCGCTTCCGCAACCTTGCCCATAGTAACGTACCTGGGAGAGTCCAACGGGTAAGTTTCACTGATATTCTTCGTGCCTATAATCGAGTTGTTCGTGTCCCAGTAGGACTGCTTCCCCGAAAATGTGACGGTCATCCTTCGCATGTCAAAAGAGGCTGAGGTGACTACGTCATGCAGTGCATCAGGATTGCCATTTCCCTGCGATGGCACTATTTCACCTGCATCCGTCTTCCTCTTGAGATCGCGTATCCAGGTGGCACGAGCTTCGCCTTTGTATCTTGTATGCAGTTCAACCCTAAAGCAGCCAGACGATGCAAATAGTTCCATATTCGTTTTGACGTTGTCGCTGGTGATAAAGAAATCCCCCATAGGACCGGAGTAGACAGGCACAAGCGTTATCGTCCCGGTATCCTTTTCGGCTTGAGGGGGGCGAGGCGCAGACAGAATAAAGGTTGGGGGCGGAGGTCTGCGAATTGGCGCTGATGGCGGCTCAACTGCGGTTCGAGTCGGGGTGCTTTCCTTGCCCCCAGTGTTTTCAGGCTGCCGGGAGAGTTCGGGACTTTTTGCCGCCGTGGCTTGAGGGGACGGAATGTTCTCGGGCGATGGCGCTCGGGCGCTTGATTGTGACGGCTCGACGGCTTCAAATCTAATCAGAAACTCAGGATGTTCCATAGCCTCCGCTTCGGTCCAACTATCTTCCGCGATGTAGTCCATGTCACCCATGACAAATGGTCCTGAAAATATCACCCGCGTGCCTTCTGATAGGTTCATCAGTTGTTTGTATACTGTAGAATTCATAGGAATCATCGTGTCCTTACCAAAGCTGACCTGTGTTTTTATACTTATATTATCTCCGATGTCGATACTCAATCCTGCATCGCCCTTACTGTCGGTCCAAAGATGCTTGATAGTGCCGTACCAATGAAATACCCTTACTGTCAACTTGTCTCCCAGCGCATCTCTGATCTCTGGTTTCCGCTGTGCACGCATGTATGATTTTTGAAGTTCATTCTTGCCGCTCTGGTATAGCGATGCGTACTTGCGTATTACGGTCATAAATTCGTTTTGGTCCTGCCCGAATGCAGGGGCCGCCGACGCAAGCAAAGAAAGGGCGGCTGTAAAAACGATAATCAGTTTCCAATCACGGTTGCTGAGGAAAAACATTCTGGAATTCCTCCTCCCAATATTCGAATGAAGGTGCATTGCCGGAGCTGCATGATCGGAATAAGTGACAGCACGGAAATGGATCAGAGGAAAATAAAGCTTATTTATTATATCCTAATTTGGGGATATTTCTAGAGGTCTTTTTATGTGCTTCCGGATTTCATGGACCTCAAGATAGTTTTCAAAATAATGGAGGAATCGCTAATAATACCCGGGATGGAGGTGTGTCCTGAAATCATAAAAACCAGCCTCCTTGGCGTTTCACTTGCGTTTTTGATTGGGAGATATTATATTTTTGGCAGTCTATCGGATTGTTCAAGGATTTTTCCCGAGCCGAATCCGCCTGAAAATGAGGTTTTGCGTTAACGAGTGCACAGTTGATGCATTATTCAGGTTAACAGTAGTTTTTCTTTTTTGAACGTCACCCGTCTTTCCAGAGCTGAAATGGGGGAGAATATTATGGGAAAAGTCCTAAGTTCAATACGTACAGGTGTCCTATTATCTTTCATACTAACTCTGAGTGTCGTTTGTCTTTGTTGGACGACTCCAACGGAGGCACAATGGACCAATATCGGTCCAGATGGCGACGTTATCTATTCTCTAGCCATCGACCCCACGACCCCGACCACCGTCTATCTGGGACCTGAGAGCGGCGGCGTCTACAAGAGCACTGACGGAGGCACAAGCTGGACATTCCTGAACCTGGAAGACGATTATGACTATTCTCTCCTCACTGTCTATTCTCTAGTCCTCAGCCCCACGACCCCGACCACCGTCTATGCCGGGACCTGGCGCGGCGTATACAAGAGCACAACGAGCGGAGTGGGCTGGACGGTGTCGGGCCTGACAAGGCATGCTATCAATTCTTTAGCCATCGATCCTAAAACCCCGATAATCGTCTATGCCGGGACTGAGGGCGGCGTTTTCAAAAGCACGAACGGAGGTACGAGCTGGACGGCGATGAACTCGGGCCTGACAAACTTTGATGTCTATTCTCTAGCCATCAACCCCAAGACCCCGGCCACCCTTTATGCTGGGACCTGGGGCGGTGGCGTATACAAAAGCATGGACGGGGGCAAAAACTGGGCGGCGACGGGCCTGACAAACGCTTGCGTCACCTCTCTAGCTATCAACCCCATAACCCCAGCCACAGTCTATGCCGGAACTGATGGCCGAGGTGTATACAAAAGCACCAATGGTGGCTTGACTTGGACGGCAGTCAACTCGGGGCTGACAAATGCTACTGTCAATTCTTTAGCCATCAACCCAACGACTCCGACCACCCTCTATGTCGGGACATACGGCAGCGGGGTTTATAAGAGCACAAATGGAGGCACGAGCTGGACGGTATCTGGCCTGCCAGGCGGTGATGCTCTGTCTCTGGCAATCGGCCCAAAGGCCCCGGAAAACGTTTATGCCGGGACTGACGGCGGCGTATTTAAGAGCACCAACGGAGGCACGACTTGGACGGTGATGAACTTGGGCATCACGGCCTTTAAGGTCAATTGTCTGGCCATCGACCCCAAGACCCCGGCCACCGTCTATGCCGCCTATGCCGCAACTAACAACAATGACGAGCGCGACGAACGCGGAGGCGTATATAAGAGCACGAACGGAGGCACAACTTGGACGGCGATGAACCTGGGCCTCACGGCCTTTCAGGTCAATTGTCTGGCCATTGACCCCAAGACCCCGGCCACCGTCTATGCCGGAACTGATGGTGGCATGTACAAGAGCACCAACGGAGGCACGACTTGGACGTTGATGAACTTGGGCCTCACGGCCTTTCAGGTCCAAGGGTGTCTGACTATCGACCCCAAGACCCCAACCACCGTCTATGCCGGGACCAGTGGAGGCGCATACAAGAGCACGAATGGAGGCACGAGCTGGATGGAGTTGCACATGATAAACTCTGATGGGGGTGGTCCATCTGTCTATTCTCTAGCCATCGACCCAACGACCCCAACCACCGTCTATGCCGGGACCAGCGGAGGCATATACAAGAGCATGAATGGAGGCACGAGCTGGACGGCGATCAACTCGGGTCTGACAAACGCGAACCCCACTTATGTCGAGTCTCTAGCCATCGACCCCAAGACCCCGACCACCGTCTATGCCGGAACTAACGGCGGCGCGTACAAAAGCCTATACAAGAGCACGAACGGAGGTACGAGCTGGACGGCGATGAACTTGGGCCTCACGGTCGTTAATGTCAATTGTCTGGCCATTGACCCCAAGACCCCGGCCACCGTCTATGCCGGAACTGATGGTGGCATGTACAAGAGCACCAATGGAGGCGCGAATTGGACGGCGACGGGCCTGACAAGCACGAGTATCTTTTCTCTAGCCATCGACCCCAAGACCCCGACCATCGTCTATGCCGGGACTTGGGACGGCGTATACAAGAGCACGAGCGGAGGACTTTAAAATGACGATTCCATCGACAGCCCTGATAGTGAATTTGACCTAACAGAGTGACGATATGCTAACGGGTAGGAGGGGGGAAAGTCGCCTTCCCCTTCCTCCCACACCACCGTGCGTACGGTTCCATACACGGTGATTCATGAAGCGCGTTGAAGTTTCCACCGTTGACCTAGCAGTGACACAAGTCCAAGTCGATCAATCTGTCAATCCGTCGCCCCTTCGAAATTTTGATCTCACACTTGTCACCTATTCACAACCCCACCTGAGCTGCCCTGAATATCGTCCAATGGTTGAGCAGTTGGTGTTTGGTGCATGGAGGGGGCGTTTCCTCACATTCTACTACCGTTAGCGAAAGAACCATCGACGCTATATATGGTTCGACGCAGATACTCGCGCAGATACTTGCGGTCCATACTGTGATTCGTAGAAGATTACCCGGACATGTATGAATGTAAGGGAAGCAAGTGATGGCCATTCACTGGCATTTGAGAAGCGGTGGTTACTGGTTGCGGAAAGGTTCGCTCTGTGGTATGATTTAATCTGATATTCATGAAGAGAGGCGTTAGGGAACTGGCCCGCAGCGCCCGGCAACCTGCATCCCGCAAGGTGCCAATGCCAGCCCGAGAGGGTCCATGAGGTCGATATGACAACGGCGATCACACCTTTCCGAGAACATGCTTCCTGCGAGAGGTTTTTTTATTCTCGCGCACGCCCCCCGCCTGTATCTATTTTTCCCGAAAACTCCGTCGTGACGTGGGCCGATTTGCGGCTATTGCATTCCCACGCTAAACAATGTTGCTAAAATGCTGGTAAAAGACCCCGCTGCTGTTTTGGCACTGGTTTTTGCCGTTGAAAGGCATTCTCTGCCATATCCGAATAGGAGGTTCGCAAATGATAACTGTTGGTAGGCTTGAGCAGGAAATTATCTTTTTCGTCGGTCCTCCAACCTCCGGGGAAAAACCGATCCTCGAGGATTTTGTGAAGGCCGAAGGCGAGAACCATATTAGTTGGCTTACTTTGCTGGATAACTGCCTCGGAACCTTGGTTCATCCTGAAATCATAATCACAGACGGAGGCAAGAGAGGCTATGCCACCAAGAGCCTCCATCTGGACTTGGTGAAAACCATAACTCGTGATGGTAGCCCATTGTATTCGACAATTACTCCAGTCCAATCCGCCAAGGTTTGCTTTGCCATGTGCGACCTTTTCGATGTTGACTGGGTGGACCTCTGGTACACGGGGCTCTTGGGTAATTGCGAGATTCGCTGCGATCGTAAGGGGAAGGCTATCCAATTCCTAGGAGGCGGGCGAAAAATAGAGCTTGATGTACCTCAATTCTGAACAGGAACCAACACCGCCGAATCATGGAAACAGTTAAGCATGATGCCACAAAGAAGCACATCCCGGATGAAGATGATCCATAAACCTTCGTTTTCGGTTGGGGAAGGGTGGGGTTTCCTTACTCGCCAGTCTTTGGGCGATCAGCTCCAGAAGCCCAGCCAGAGCCAGTTTAAACCACTATTTAGTGATCTTTCTGCTTTACTTTTTACATTATTTATATTATAAAGGTAATGTGTGTATAGATAAAAAGTCAATAGATAATAGTAAGAATCTATTGAGTTTCGGAGGGTCGGACAGCCCAAAGCCTTGCTACAGCGTTCCAATTCAACAAAAAACTCAATAGAAAACCTTAAAGGAGGCAAAGAACATGGGTGGCGAGAGCAAGGTTATCCGGTCTCCGGCTACCGGGGAGAAGCCCCGCAGGGAGTCTTGCCGGAAGGTCAGGAACGTTGACGGCATCAAATATTTCACCCAGCAGCAGATAAAATTACTTCGGCGCACTGTTCGGGATCAAGCCGTTCTCGATCAGGCTCATGGGCTTGTTACAGGGTTGCGAGAATGGATGGCTATTGACCTTATAACTTCCACCGGGGTTCGCGTGTCTGAAGCCGCAAATGTTCGTTGTGGTGACCTCAAGGTCGGCTATGGAGAAAGCGCCCTGTTCGTAAGGAATGGGAAAGGGTTCAAGTCCCGCACTGTCCAGATTCCCGATTCACTGAAAAAACACATGAAACAGTTTATTACGTGGAAGGCAAACCGGGGTGAGCCAACCGGTGATGACGATCACCTGTTTATCGGGCAACGGGGTCCATGGACCGCGCAAGCAGTCCAACAGTTGGTAAAAAAATACTTAAGAGTTCTTGGATTATATGAAAACGAGAAATCCGTACATTCTTTGCGGCACTCCTACGCAGTCGAGTTGTATAAACAGCAAAAGGATCTACGGGCAGTCCAGAAACAATTGGGTCATGCTTCCATTCAGACCACACAGATTTATGCGGACGTGACGGTTGAGGATATCCAGGGGCAGATCAGGAACCTTTGGGGCCAGAAGTAGAGGGGAGAAACGAGAATGCCGAGAACGAAAATCATCAAGCAGGAAGATCCGGAACGTAGGCAGACCGGGGTCAAGCTCGATTGGGAGTTGCTCCGCGAATTCAAGATACTCGCCCTAAGGCGCAATACCACTCTGGGGGATCTGCTTGAAGTGGCAATGCGGGACTATCTCAAAAGGGCCGAAGGGGAGGAGGGCAAAAAATGAAGGGCACGGACAAGTCCAAAGCGCCAGGCTTCATCAGCGTTAAGTTACGGAAGGGGAAAGCTTGAGTACCCAAAGGAAACAGATTGACACCCTAGTGAAGAACGTTTCCACAAAGGCTTTTGTCGCTCGGAAGTACAAGGTGAGCGATATGGAGCCGGAGTGAGGGACCGGATACGGGGGGGGGGGGACCGGAATCCGTGTACAGGACATGTACAGGAATGAGATGAGGGTTAACGGCCAATCCGCTAACCCCTTGATTTTACTTATGGAGCTACGGGGAGTCGAACCCCGGACCTCTTGAATGCCATTCAAGCGCTCTCCCAACTGAGCTACAGCCCCGCAAAAGCGTCTCGCTCTCAAACCTTCCGGCGAAACGATTTGTACTGTGTAGCTAATTTGAGGAAATCTGTCAAGCCATTTGAAATCGCCAAAAACGGGTTGCGCGCGATCTTCCGGAATGAGCGCCGAATGATTTGGCAAAGCCTCCGAAAGGGCGGACTCAGAGCAAAGTATTTAAGGAATAATGCTTGCGGGAGTATTTCCCTTGACACCTGTTGAGGGCTCTGAGTAAAATTAAACTTTATGCCGGAGTGGTGGAACTGGTAGACGCGCTGGACTCAAAATCCAGTATCTGCAAGGATGTGCGAGTTCGATTCTCGCCTCCGGCAAATCGTGAGTGAATAAGGGTTTGAGCGAAAAGCTGCTCAAGCCCTTTTTTGCGTTTTAGGGGCCTTTTTAGGGGCTACCTTCCTGGAAAACCATAGAACCCACGCAAAATCGTGTAAATCCACAATTTTCTTAAACACCGGCAAAAAGGACAGAGCCATCGCTGACCCTGCCCCTCAAACCGAGATTGTTTGAGCCGTTATGCTTTCTTTGACCTCTTCATGAACGTAAGCAGGCCGACCAGACCGCCACCGAACAGCAAGAAAGTGGCTGGTTCCGGTATCTCGTTTGTGCTTACGTCGGACATAATGAGAATGCTGTTCGCCGGAAATCCAAAATAGGCGCTTACATCCTGCCATTGTCCGGTCTCGGGGATGACATATTGATTGGCAAAGATCGGGAAATTAGCACACTGGTCATTGGTCGCCTGGTCCGAAATGTAGAAGACGTTGAACAGACCGTTTGTAAACGATCCGTTGATGCTCAAGGCGTCGCTGTAGTATTTATCTGCCACATTTTGTCCGCCGAGTGTCACTAAGTAAGAGCCCAAAGGGATTTCATCCGCCGGCTCCGTCAAGTACACTGTCGCGGCTGTGAAGGTCTGGGGCATAACCCCGGCCTGGAGCTTGCTGAAATACTCCACCGTATCCGTATTATCCGACCAGTTGACAACCAGGTTTCCATTCGCATCGGTGATCTTTAGAGCATCCCACGTACCCGGAGGCACCGGAGGAGTGCCCTGGGCTCCGGAGGGGTGGGCGCTCCCAAGGATCACCATGGCCACGATGCCCAAACCCAAAACAAATACCGAGGTTATGATCTTCTTGCTCATCATCGGCTTCCCTCCTTTCTTACAATCGCGCGATTGCGCGGTCAAAGAAATGTGCAATGCATTGCTCTACCCTTTCCCACGCTGCCAAAGACCACTCCCTGCTGTGATGCGAACGGGGTGACTTTGGACGACAGGTTAATGCAACCTCAGGAAAAACCGATTCTTAAATAGCAAGCGACGCGGCGCTCCTTGACGAGATCGACATGTGGAGAGATGGCTGAAGATGTTCTGTGCAATTCGCGATGTAAACTAATGTTTACTTCAATCAGCAACTATCGTGCCATGTTGATATATCTTTGAATAGATTGAGATAAATCTTCTTGGGTTTTCAATGCCAAACATACAAACGTAAACTTTTTTTACGTTTAGAGGGGGACGATCATACCTAAAGACACAATGATACTAAGAGTATTGAAGGTGTTATGCAGGTTGTTGCTTTTGTAAAAGCCCTTTACACAAAAGGAGAGAAAATGGAAGGGGGATTTTTGCGGGTAGAAATTGGGTAAAGAGGCTGCCTGAATACGCATTTCTTCACAGTGTTTCAGTCTCCTGAAAGAAATCCACTAGCTGATACTAAATACCTCAACCTGTGCGATTTCCAGCCGTTGGCTTTCCTGCCATGTGTGAGTTCGATTCTCGCCTCCGGCACTGACTGCAGGCTTTGCCCGCTTTTATCTTTGTACCCGCCGGCGCCCGGGTGACCGGCGTCGCCGGATCGCAAGATTGCATTCCGGCCGAGGAATACCTGCCGTATTGGACCAAGGTCCTATTGCGATATTGAGCGCGAAATCTTATTTTATAAGTACCCGACGTTACGTTGCGTTTCACTTCAACTGAGCCAGGTTTTTTACTGGCTCATCTTTTTTTGTGGCGTCTCCGTTTCGCGCGCAACCACTTCAATGCTGCCGGGAAGGGCATTTGAGGCTAACGCTTATCTCCAGGTGAAGAATTCCAACACAGGCCAAGATATCCTGTAGGGATGGCGGAACGGTCCATGTGGATAACCGGGCACGCTCCGAGCGATAAAGGCATCCCTCCTGTAAATCGGCTCTCCATTACACTATAGTACCCCAAAGAATCCACTCAGAGACGAAAGAACCTTGCCCGTGATGTTTATAGGAAGGTTACATTCGTTGACAAAAGACCACTTTCCGGGACGCCGGATAAACAGTGAAAGAACCAGGTGAGGTCGCAACGGCAGAGTCGGCAAAAAACAGCGTCGAAATTCGCGATGGATTACCTTCGCTGCTTTTTTGTGATTTTCTGCATTGACAAGCCGGCGTCATGCCAATATTGAGAGGTGCGGCAATGGAAATAATACACCGTCCAAGGGACTTTAAATTGTAGAGGAACCGATTCTTTCAGAAAGGAAACTGAATGAAGAGAGCGATCTGCCTGACTTTGTTACTTGCAATCACGGCCTTATTCCCATTGCATACCGCGCGCGCGAATATGAGCGATGATGTCGACCAGGCGATAAGCATTCTTGAGCGCTTCAGTGAAATGCCCGAGAAGTCCATCCCCAGAGCTGTGCTACGGGACGCCAAAGGTCTTGCGATCATTACGGTTTTGAAGGCCGGGTTCATCTTCAGCGGACGGGGCGGCAGCGGGATAGTGGTCGCGCGCACCCGGAAGGGATGGAGCGGTCCTTCGGCAATAGGCACGGGAGGGGCGGGATTCGGTTTGCAGATTGGCGCTGAGGTTTCGGAGTTCGTGATCGTGCTGAATACGAATGAAGCGGTAATGGCCTTTTCGCAGGGGGCAACGTGCAGTTGGGTGCGGGACTGAGCGTCGCGGCCGGGCCTGTGGGCCGGACGGCGGAGGCAGGGGTGACTCCGACAGCGGCGGTCTACACCTATAGCCGGAGCCAGGGAATTTTTGCGGGAGTATCGCTTGAAGGAACGGTAATTGCCACCCGTGATGAGGCAAATGCCAATTATTACCACAGGCCCGTCAGCGCTCGGGACGTCCTCTCCGGCCAGGTTCCGCTTCCTCCCGAGGCGAAAGCTCTGCAAGAGGTGTTGAATAAATATTAGTTGACTGGGGCAGTTTGTCGAACCCGCCCCACCTGATCGAGCAGGACTAAAATTGTCAAAATTACATTGGCATCGTACCTAACGGCTGGTCAAATAACGGAACAGCTTGACAGCGGGTTCCTATTGGCAGGTAACTCCGGTCAACACACCGGGCGGAATCTCTTTCGATGGGTTTTCCACGTATTGCCGGCCGATTGCGTTAGTCATAAGCTTTTGAAAAACGCCAAAGTCAACATCCAGGTCCGTAGCCGAGCTGCTGCCGCCGGGAACCAGGAGCTGTGTTGTTTTAGGCGGCTCCTTTAACGTCAAAGGCGTCAGATAACGGAGCTGGTCAAAGTCCTGAGCGGTGTAGAATACACGGACAAGATACCCTCCACTCGACTGTCGCAGTTCAAAAACGAGCGCTCCGCCTGGAGCACAAAAATCCGGTTGATATCCGGGGAGCTGCCAATGCAGGTTAAGAAGTCCCGCCAATCCGACCACGTACGTATCAGAGCTGATAGCGGCAACCATCTGTGTTCCTACGTCACCAAATGCTCCGGGAACTTCAGAGCCGGTTACAGCCTGCTGCATGGCGCCGAGTATGTGCGAGGCGGCGTTGGAACTCTGCACCTGGCTGAGGTAGGGCGTGCGCACTTCAATACTGAAGACGGCGTCAACAATACGTGTTACCTGGGAAAGTAGCTCCAACGTAGGACGTCGGCCCCAGGCCACATCCTTGGGAGCGAAACCGTCGGCGTATTCCATGACAAATGGGTCGGCTGCCCCATCGGTGTAAGCGAGTCCACCGACATCAACGACCTGCCCTGTCTTAATATTTTCTGTAGTGGCAGTAAGAGGAATCTTTATAGCGGTCGCGTCAATACAGGGTAAGGATTTGTCGGGAGAGTGCGGACAATGCGGCGGTTTATGGGGCAAGGGCAGCGTTCCTAACGGGTAGTCGAAGAGCACGCTGCGGATTAGAGCAAGGTCGCCACTGTAAGCGGATGCCACTGCTTCTCCGCTGTTGAAAATTTCCCGGACCTGGGCGACGGCGAGATTGGAATCGACCTTCGCCACATGTGCCGCTATGGGGTCGAAAACCGGGTCGGGCTTTTGAGGATAAACAGAGAAGGAGTGCACGGGCACGGTTATGTCCGGAAACAACCCGGTACCGAGCGCGTCAGCCGTCATCCAGGAGCGTTCTATGGAATTGGAACGGAAATACGAGTGCGCCGCATCTGTATGATCATCGCCCGTCAGAAGTCTCTCGTGGAGCAGGTAGGAGCGGAAATAGGTCCCAAGGAGGATTTCGGCAGTCTTCCCATTTGGGGTCAAACAGCCGGTCTTGACCTCGAATAAGTGGGGATAGACATCGACTGCAAACGGTTGCAACTCTGTCAGTGACACTGTAGCCGAGCGTATACTGTGGCGGCCGAAGATGATGATCTGCTTAAGAATTGTGCCGTCGTTATCTCTAACCGTCTGCGCCGGGACTTGAACGGGGACGATGAGCGCAAACACCAGACCGAGCACGATAACCATACGATTGAACGTCATGTTGCTTCTCCAGAGTCGATGAATAAAAGATAAAAAGATATTTCGGTCCGACTTTGCAGGTTGCGCCGGCTCCTCTCCGCCGGGTCTCAACAACCCCGTGGAAAAGAGCTTCTCGAATCAGATAACGGGATCTAGCCTGTTGTTCGAATACCAGGACACATGCCACCGAGGGCTTTTACTCCGAGCCCGCCGGGCGTTCGATCTGTCTCTCCCTGCCAAGCCGCGCAAATCCGAGTCTGTTTTGCCGCCGGGTGATGTTTATCCCGGCCCGGTCGTGTATAGGGGGGATTGGAAGGCGCCACTAATGGCCTTACTCAAGGCTCTCGGCTGAGGTCTAAGACCTCAGCCGTATTATCGGAGAAAAATCTCGATCCCCGAAGCAATATGATCCAACAGCAGTTGCTGCTCCGGTTGATCACTCGTGTCTAAATTTGTGTCGAGGCCCATCCGGGAAGAAAAGCCAGAACCAGATCCGGCCCCAGGCAATGGCGGAGGCCGAGGTGACCCCGACAGCGGCGGTCTGCACCAGCGGTAATGCAGATATAACTCAGTACCCGAATCGACATCCCCTTGCATTCGACAAACCCTCATGCTATAAGGCTTTCCGAGCATTTCGCTGGCGTAGCTCAATGGCAGAGCAGCTGATTTGTAATCAGCAGGTTGGGGGTTCGACTCCCTTCGCCAGCTTCATTAAAAACCAAGGCCCTTCAAGGTTTGAAGGGCCTTTTGAATTTATAGTATCTCTTTAAATCTCTCTAAAACACCCTGGTTTTGGGAGCATTTTGCAACCAGAATGCACCCAGTTTTTGGGCTCAGTCAACCTGGCCGCCAAGCCAATTCTGACCATTGAAATTGAAGATTCCATGATGGCCGGCTCCGATCGACTTGGTTGAATTAAAGGTTGCCGATCCGCCCGCCGTTCCATCTACCCAGAGATCGACCGCATGGTTGACAGGCCATACGGTATCTATCGTAGACGGAGAGAAGTTGTGGCCTCCGGTGCCCAGATGAAAAACATTGCCGTGGTGAATTCTGAAAGTCTGATCGGCGGTCCCGGCAAGATTAAGGACCTCGGTCCCATAATGATTTATGACCTGGGAGCCGCTTCCCTGCATCAGGGATATGCCGATAAAGTTGGTCCCCGTCGTGGGAGAATCAACTTTATTGTTAATGAACCTATTCGGTACGGTAGTGCCGGTTTCCTGGAATCCCGTCAAGGTAACGAAGGCGCTCGTCTCGGATCCGACAAGGTTCCCGACTATTTCTTCCTTTCCCGAACTAATTACTCGCACGCCATATAGCGCCGTCCCGGTGGTATAGGTGGTTCGATTAAAGATGGTGTTGTTTTTGATTTGATCGTTCTGCCCGTATTTGACTCGTATCCCGGTTGAATACCCCAGCAATTCTATATTATTACTCTGAAGGATATTCGAACTGGACTGTCCGGACCCATTGCTGCCCACCACGTTGATGAGCCCGGTTAATTCCTGGCCATTAATCACGGGAGCATAGACCCGGTTGTATCCGATAATGTTTCCTTTTACGAGTGTGCTCGTACCTTCCGCGCCCACGCAAATCGCTTGATAACAGGCTCCCGATGTCATTCTGATGACATTGCCCGTGATCGTATTCCCCAAGATCGTGGTGCCCGATCCTGTATTATCCAGGCTCAGCACTATCATCCGTGCCTCACCCGTAAACGTGTTATTGGCTACTATCCCTCCGATGGAATTTCTCATTCCCAATCCGGACTGATAGTTGCCTGCAACAATAGTGACAGACAGATTGCTTCCTCCACCGGTGACAGCGGTGGTCGATAGACCAACCCCGCTTCCCGTGCTGGCATACCCGGTTCCGAGATTGCCTGTCAGGGGCGTTAGTCCGGTTACCACTCCCCCGGCTGCGGTCACAGTGCATTGTCCACCGGAACCGCCGGTCTGATTCACCGAGATGATATCCCCCGTTGTGTAGCCCGTTCCGCCATAACTGACATGATTGGCATCAACATACACGGCAGCCGAGGCGATCGCTCCGGAGGTGTAGAGAGACGATTGCAGGTTCCAACTGTTTCCAATGGCCTGAATTGAATTTCCAGTGAGAGCCGGACCTGATCCGCAGGCAATTCCGGTATTCTCCGAAATTATGGAATAGTCGCCCCCGCTCGCGATGTAGACAGGATGCTGCCCCATATGGTTGAACGTACAGCCGCGAACATTTAGAACCTGCCCGCCAGGCGTGTTTACAATCGCTCCGCTTCCAACGCCCATAACCCAGTATTCGAAATAACTGTCGGTGATTGTGTTATCCGAGCCCCCATCCTGGTAATAGGCGAAGTGGTTGTTTGCCGGCGTAGAGACCGGGAGAATATAATTAGTATAGCCTCCATTAAAAACGCTCCTGGTGATATTCAGCCCGCTTCCATTGCTGTTGAATATCCCGTAGGAAACCGAATTTTGAAGGGTAACCCCATCAAACCGTGTCCTGTTCCCCGTGTTCCAGATTGCCGCCTTTTTCAGATATAAATCAGGATCGTTGCCGGGTCCGGCAGGGCCGATAGTCGGATTATTCGGGACCTGGACAGTTCCGCCGAGAACCGCGCAATCATCTCCGGCTATCTTGAGAGTGAAATCGGTCCCAGTTCCATTCTGGATTGCGGCATTGCGATCCATCAGGAGTGTGACCTTATTGTTTGCAATAGTGAGTATTCCCGAGGCCACGCCATAAGTTCCAGTGAGGTGAACCTTCCCACCATCGCCCATGCAGTTGACGGCCGACTGCACTGCTGCCGTCATATCGGTCGATCCCGGTGTGGTATTGGTTCCCCACCATTCCGGATAAACTTCTTTGACCGATCCCTGCCCGATGGCGACCGTTCCGCTCCCTGAAAATATCTGGTAGAGACCGGCCTGAAGCGGCCCGTTTATGGTCAACGTCTTTCCCGATGCAATGGAGAACAGCGCTCCGTTGTCGGGTTTGAGGTGGATATTCGCCGGCACGGTGTAATTATTGCTGATGGAATAGGTGCCCGGTGGAAGGCGCAGGTTGACAGAAGCCCCCGAGGCCGCGGCGATAATATAGGCAAGGCTGTTTGTCGTCGCGGAAACCGTCTGATCGGTCCAAACCGTTGGATCGGCGGTGCGTTCTCCAAGAAGGGATATCCCATACAGGAGCGTTCCTGTCGGGACCTGGCTTACCAGCTCGTCTATTTCGGCATGGATCGACCCCATGTAATTATCGATCGTATCGAAATCGGAATTAAAGCTTGCAAGCCAACCCGCCTCTCCGGTCGCCGGCTGTTTCAGCTTCAGGATCGGCGTATAGGTCGCCGGAAAACCGGACCCTGCCGCCACGCAAAAGAGAATCGCAAAAAGCGCAATAGTGAGTAAAACCGGATGCCGTACCTTCATTGCCGCCCCTCCCCCTTAAATAGGAACTATGCCCGCGCCATAAGCCGGATCGAAAAAGATTCTCTCGTCGTACTGGCA
>Ga0364919_10112_pt1 | contig 41505 bp, 28 predicted proteins | sample SorcelJu500001C7_2_FD_206953 | JGI IMG/M metagenome (GOLD analysis project Ga0364919, IMG submission 206953) | Enriched cells from Trout Bog Lake Hypolimnion, Wisconsin, USA - BchlTB.June20.5000.01.C7 | ecosystem: Environmental > Aquatic > Freshwater > Lake > Hypolimnion/Profundal zone | place... | reverse complement strand
GCTTCTGGGCGCGATCCTCGCGTTGCTATTGAAGTTCGATACAAAAGCTACGCCGACTATCGTGAGCGTTTTCAGCAAGCTCTCGATGGGCTCATTCGAGAGCGCTACCTCTTAGCGGAGGATGGCGCGCGGCTGATGGACCGGTCTCAACAGGAATGGAATTGGGTTGAGCAGTACTCGCAGGCGAAGGAGTAATGCAGCCGCGACAATCTCCGTAAAACCTGCGGGTGAGGTAAGCGCTCAGCCGTGGACGGAAACGCCGGAGAAAGACAGGACGGCGAGGCCACGCACCGGCTGGCCGAAGAAGCGGGCCGGCTCGAAGACGCTGAAGAGGAGCAGATTTTCGACTTCCGCGCGGGTCTGCTTGTCGGTGGGTCCGCTGACGATGCGATAGTCGTACACACGGCCCGATCCATTGACGTAGGCTTCGACCACTACGGGACCATTGGCTGTTCCGATTTCATCGACATCCGGAGCGGCGCCAGAGTGATAGAGGAACTTGGGAGCCGTGGCCATGCCGAGCGGCTCATCCTGAGCCGAAGCGTGCTCGGGATGGGCGAACATACCCACCACTAGCCCTACCGTGCCCAGAAGCAAGACTGCGCTGGCAAAACCTGCCGAAAGCTGCAGCAGGAACGGCCCCACGCTATTGCGCCAGAGCAGCTCCCAGCGCTCCAGCTTGGGGCGGCGGCGTTCGGCGCGCTCCTGTGAAATTGCCACTCGAATACGGAGGAGCAGATCGTCCGGCTCTTTTGCCGCACCTGAGACGGAGCCCAGAGAAGACAGGACACGCAGCATCTGGCGCTCAGCCTCAAAATCGTTCGCGCATTGGCTGCAGCTTTCGAGGTGCCTGGCCATGCGCTGCATCTCACGGCCGGTGAGACGGCTGTCGAGATACTCGGCGAAGCGGGCGCGCACGGAAGAGCAGCTTGGCGCTACGATTTTTGGGAAAATGGAGATCATCGCGCTGCCTCTTGGTGCGCTTGGAAAGCCGCACCGGATCTGGCTTGGTTCGACGCTTCATTCGACACTTGGTTCGACTGCGCCGCGCGCGCCAGAGCGGCATTCGCAGAACTGGTGCGCTGGGCATCGTCGGCCAACAGCAGTTGCCGCAGGCAGGCTCGACCACGCACCAGCCTCGACTTTACGGTGCCGAGGTTGACCCCGAGCATTTCTGCAACTTCCTCGTACACAAAACCCTCGATGTCGCGCAGAATCAACGTCATGCGGAAGGGTTCCGGGACTTGCCGAAGTGCTGCTTCGACGCGTTCCCGAGCCTCGGCGTGGGTGGCCATCTCATACGGCGACTCGCCGGGGTCGACCAGCATTTCTTTCAGGCGCGTGGGCTCCCCGTTTTCACAGTCCACGGTTTCGGTCTCAATGGTCACTTCCTGCTGCTTGTGACGCCGCCACCAGCGCCGCTGGTTCAGGCCTTCGTGCAGGGCGATGCGGTAGATCCAGGTACGGAGGGACGATTCGCCGTGGAAGGAGCCGATGCCGCGGAAAATTTTGACGAAGACATCTTGAGTAAGATCGGCCGCGTCGGATGGGTCGCGAACAGTACGCGCCAGCAGGCTATAGATCGGTTGATGGTAACGGGTGATCAGCCACGAGAAAGCTTCCTCCGACCCCGCCTGCAATTCGGCGATCAGAGCTGACTCTTCCGTGTGAATCGAGAGCGCGCTGGCGATATTTCCCAAGGTGATGTCCGCCTGCAAGTCCGTGCCCTCCAACATTAACGCAAATGACGGTCGTTTGGCATCTCTGGAGCAAGCCGCACGCGTGTTCAGAAATGCTGCCGTTCCGTTCTAACGAATTCTGAGCCGCCTAACGAGAGGTTTTCTACTTGACCTACTTACTTAGACACCGGAGACATAGAGAAGTGTTCCCGATCCCATCGGGAGGGTGGCGTCCTACGGTTTAAATCGTAAAAAATGACCCTCTTCCCTTTTCTTGAGCGCTCCAGAGCGTTTCTGACTGCACCAGTGGCACGAATTCAACAATCACGCTGAGATGCCCGGAGGAAGCGATGGAAAAGAGGGTCGGACAGCGCGATGACTTATTGATGTTCAGAGTGCCGAGCGCATCGAAGTTTCGCCCTGCGACAGTGACCTTGCTGGCACCCGAGCAATGCGGCGTCCTGAATCGGAGTTGTCCAATGAATCGATTGAAGTACAGGCTAACCTGATTGAATCTGCATTCAATCTGCGCCAATTTACGGCCATCGTTATTGATGGCCATCGTTATTGATTTTGATAGCAAACTCAGCAAACATCGGCATCTGAGCATGGGTTTGACGAATCCACCCTGGAGCAGCGAAAATAGGAAAGTCGTACCCCACCACATGTGGGCCTGTGGCGCAGCTGGGAGCGCGCTTCCATGGCATGGAAGAGGTCATCGGTTCGATCCCGATCAGGTCCACCAATAACTCCTTTCGCGACTTGAACTTACGGCACCGCCATTTTTCTTGCGGCTTCTCCGAGGGTGCGGAAGGGTGCTGAAGTTTTTTTATCTCCAGCGGCAGCATTAATTCCATCACTTTCAGGCTCGCTTCGCGTTTTTGCTGATCGACCGCGCGGGTGTAAACATCGAGCGTCGTGCGACTGCTGGAATGGCGCATCAACTCCTGAGCGACCTTAATGTCGACACCGAGTGAGCGCAAATTCGTCGCCAGCGAATGACGGAAGCTGTGCCAGCCGATCAGTTTTCCGGTGACTCCGATCCTCGCTAGCGTGGGCCGAATGCTCTTCTCCAGAATGCTGTCGGGACTGAGAGGTTTGGCGCCTTTGAACCGTGGCGAAGGGAACAAGAAATCCAGATCCATTGCATAAGGCGATTGCGCGCGCCATTCCAGAAGAGCGTTCAGGACGACCGGGTGAAGAGGGACAGGGCGGCAGGACGCCTCGGTCTTCGTCTTCCCGATGCGGTTCCGGACACAAGATCGAAGAACATTAACTTCCATCGTTCGAATGTTCAGATCAGACCACGTCAGAGCGATCATCTCGGATCGGCGAAGTCCAGTACTGCCGATAAGCAAAACCATCGCACGGTCCCGGACAGAGAGTCGTTGCACCAACTGCTGAAATTCATCCGGAGTAAGAACGTCTTTGTCGCGAAGGCGTTTCTGTGATGTCCTTACCTTGCTGACTGGATTGAAGGTCAACCATTGATAGCGGATTGCATGGTTGTACAGCACCGACAGAACACACTTGAGTTTCGCCTTCGACGCGGGCGCCAACGGAAGGGAGTGCAGCCATTCTTCAACTTCCACTGTCCGAATGGAACCAAGCCGGAGGTGCCCCCACTTCGGTTCAATGTACCGCTTGAATAGATTGCGATGGTTATCGATGGTTGAGAACGATTTCTTCTCTTGAGTTAGCTCATGCACTCGATAGTGCGCCGCTAGATCACATATGGTGTGTGGCGTTCCAACGTCAACGTTGATCGAGTTGCGAAGTTCTGCGACAGCCTTTTCCGCTTCTCGTCTACTCCGAATTTGAGCTACGCAGCCGATGATCTCCTTCTTGTAGATTCGTTTCCCAGATGAGTAGTCATACCAGCGGAACACCCACACATCGGAACAGCCTTTTCTCTTTGCTCGAAAGAGACTTCCTTGTTGAAATCTTTTCATTCGATCTCCTTTGTATCCAATCAGTTCCACGTAAAATTCGAATGCTTGGATAGAACAGTAATTGGTCGGGCTGGATGCACGAGTTGCCATTTCCCAAAGGATCATGAAGTTCGGTAATCCCTCGGTTAGGATGGGTATGGTTGAGCTGAGGTTTGGACTCACATGGTCAGGCATTGCCAGGCTGAAATCTGAAGACAAAGTCAAGGCTTGGGGCGGATCAGCCCGACAAAGTTATTGCCATGGGCCAAGACATCGGCCATGAATCACTTGAATATACCCACAGGCGTGCGGCCCTGATCTACGCTCAAACATTGACCCGACTGTTCTGGCGATGCTAGCGTTAGAGTATGGCGTTTCCTCAGCTTCATTGTTGTCGCGTCGACTTGCCCATCCTCGGGTGAGCCACGACATCCTCAGTTATCCTGAAACGCTTCCTCCAAGCTCATCCGAAATGCTCCATCGTTTGCCGTAATGTCTGTCGACAAGCCGGCATCCGTGCGGGGCTTGTTTGCGACGGTTCGGCTCGGGAGAGATCTTATGCAACTTGCAACAGATGAACGCGCTATACATGAAGGAAGCAGTACATTGAAAGCAACGGAGAGCCGATCCGGCGCGGTCTCCAGGCCCCCTGAGGAACTCGTCAACATCGTTTCGCTGTTTGCGTCCTCCGATGGTTGGATGGATCGGGTGCGGTTGTGCGTCGAACATCGCTGGTATGAGCGCCTGCATCACGGTCTGGACTATGACATATGGGTGATCAGTTGGCTGCCAGGGCAGTCCACCGGCTTCCACGACCACGGTTCATCCTCTGGAGCCTTCGTCGTAGCGACCGGAATTCTTGAGGAGCATCGTCCTGGTGAGCGGCCCGTAGTGATCCCTCCTGGCAAGCCGCGCGCATTCGGTCCCGATTACGCACATGACGTCCGTAACGTCTCCCTCGCACCAGCCATCAGCATTCACGCATATTCTCCTCCGCTTAGCGAGATGAACGAGTACGAACTGGATGGGAGTCGACTGGTTCCGCGTGAACGCGCGTCTGAACGGGCTGAGACGCTCGATGAGGAGCGGCACGCACAGAGGCGGAAACCCACAAATTCCTGCGGCATCTTGAGCATTGAGCAGGTGCTTTCAGCGGCACGTGCCCGACTGCGAAGGTTATCTCCGGATGAGGCCCATGAGGCGGTGTCCGCAACAGAAGCGATCCTCGTCGATATTCGTCCCGACGGCCAGCGCGCGATCGAGGGTAGTATTGAAGGCGCGTTGATTGTCGAACGCAATGTGCTCGAGTGGCGGTTCGACCCAGCCTCGCACTCGCGGTTGCCGATCGCAACCAATCATGATCTCCAGGTGATCGTGTTCTGTTCTGAAGGTTACGCTTCAAGCCTTGCGGCCGTGGCTCTGCAGGATCTTGGACTCAGCCACGCGACGGATATGGTTGGTGGATTTCAGGCATGGCGCGCAACCGGTCTGCCGATTGTACTGCCGAGCATGGCTTCCTAGCCGTGTGTCCTGTTGCAAGGTCTTCGACTCCACCGAAACGGTGGCTTTATGAGCGAACAGATAGCATGTCATACACCTTCCAGCCGGGTTCCTGCCTGAGTTCTAAATGCGGCTGACAATTTCTGGCTGACCCGATTTGTTCGCATTGATCTATCATCCGGCTCTTTACTACTCTCCATCACCCTCAATTCACCGCGCGACGCTGGATGAGGATCAGGTATCTGACGATCAAGGAGTCACTCTCTCCCTCGCCCGGTTCTCATCCTTACATCGAAGAAACTTGTCGAAGAATTTCTCGCTGAGCTCATGGCCTTCGCCGATCCAAGAGCTAGGAACTCAAACGTACGGCAATGGTCGTGCGGCGAAACTGGCTCATGGATTGCTGTCTCGGAGAAGAGATGTAGTATCGAGACGAGGTGACAGACGATCAACAGAATCAACTCCAGAGTGATGAGGGCCGGGTAGATATTCTGCTCTTCGGTGCGCATCCTGACGATGTGGAATGGGGTGCAGGTGGAACAGTATTAAAGTTACAGAAATCGGGCACCTCATTCGGCATCGTGGATCTCACCCGCGGTGAGATGGGATCTCGAGGTACGATCGAGGAACGCGATAAAGAGGCGGAGGATGCTGCATCCTGGATGGGTGCCCGGTTTCGTGAAAACCTTGGTCTACTTGATTGCGGGGTCGTCGACGCCGTAGAGAACCGAAAGCAAATTGCGAGTGTCATCCGGCGGTGGCGTCCGAAGCTGGTGCTGGCTCCCTACTCGACAGACCGCCACCCTGACCACGCAGCAACTGGGCACCTTATTCGAAATGCCGCTGTCTATTGCACTCTGAGAAAGTCGAGTGACCCGAATCCACCACACAAGCCTTCGGCTTACCTGTATTACCTACTACATCACTTCACGCAACCTGATATGGTCGTCGACATTTCCGACGTTTACAACCGTAAACTCGAGCTGCTACGGATGCACGTCTCACAATTTTCAAAAACTGCTGAGGGCTTTGGCGTGTTGCCGCTTGGAATGAACGACTATTTATTCGGGCTGGAATCTCGCGACCGATTCTTCGGCTCATTGATCGGAGTCCATCACGGGGAAGCATTCGTGAGTGAGGTTCCTTTGAAGCTTGGTAGTATCAGCGATCTTCCGTCACTCCGCTAGTCTGTGGCTACACTAGCGACCGGATTGTCGGAAACTTGGGAGGGGGACGCCAATACCTTTGCCTCAAATTCCGTTAAAGCGGTTTTAAAGAGATGTGGTTTTGGCAGCTCAATGAGCGCCGTTCAATCTTCAAAGTACCGCATGTTGTTGAGATCTTCGATCAGTCCAGGCCCGTTCGGGCGCCATCCGAGCCGTTGTTGCGTTACTGCACTTGACGCCGAAAGATCGGCACCGGCAAATTTGCCGACAAAGCCATCCTGCACAACATTCGTTGCTGCAAATCCATTAGCTCTCAAGATCCTGCCGTAGCGCCGCGAGTTGCTGGATGAGTTGATCGGCATGGATCTCTTCAGTTCGCCACGAAGAGACGCTAATCCGGAAGGCGGGGCGTCCCTGCCAAACTGTCGGTCCGAACCAGACTTTGCCGGAGGCCTGCGCGGCTTGTCGAATCGCTACGGTCACTGCATCTGTTGTAGCGCGCACGAGCACCTGGTTGAGCAGCACGCGATTGAGCACCTCGTATCCAGCTGCGCGCAGGCCATCAGCGATTCGCGTTGCCAGCGCGCAGTGACGATCGACCATCTCGGCCACCCCTGCACGACCGAGGGAACGCAATGCGGCCCAGATTGGTATACCCCGCGCGCGGCGCGAGAATTCGAGATTCAGATTCTTCTGCGCATCGCTGGCCGCGGAAGAATAGACTGCATCGCTATTCATCGCCGCAGCCAACGCACCAGCATCACGGCAGATCGCCATCGCGCCATCATAGGGCGTATTCAGCCACTTGTGTCCATCTGTCGTCCAGCTATCTGCTCCGTCGATGCTCTCGGTCAGGGCAGCCTTTGAGGACGCGCGCGCCCACAGTCCGAATGCGCCGTCTACGTGAACCCATGCGCCTGCCGCTTTCGCCTTCGGAATCAATTCTGCAAATGGATCGAACTCGCCCGTATTGACCTCGCCGGCCTGAAGACACAGAATCGTCCGGTCGTCGAGTGCGGGCAATCGATCCGGATCGACCCGGCCATGGATATCGGTCGGGGCAACGAGAATTCGTTTCATCCCAAAGCCGAGAATGCGTAGTGCCTTCTTCACCGTGATGTGCCCAGTCTCAGAGATGACAATCCGCACCTCCGGTGCACCGGTTAAACCGTCGCCGTCGAAGTCCCAACCCTGCCGCGCCAGGATTGCGCGCCGTGCTGCTGCAATGCAAACAAGCGTGGAGGCAGTGGCGCTGGTGCCAAAACCAACGGCACTCGTACGAGGAAGATCGAGTGCCTCAAGCACCCAGCCAGCCGCAATCTGTTCAAGTTTGGCTGCAATCGGCGAGTTGTCGAAGGAAGATGCACACTGATCCCATGCCAGCATCAACCGTTCAGCTGCTGCCGCTGCCGGAAGGCAGGCGCCAACGACAAAACCAAAATAGCGTGGATCATTGGACGCGACGGTTGCCGGAGATCCTTTCTCATCCAGAAGGCCTAGAACGTCTGCGCCTGCGAACCCGTGCTCCGGAAACGGCTCCTCAAAAGAGGCAAGGTCGGTGAGTGCGCCGGAGTCAGGAAACACTCTACGCTTTCCGATCGCTGCGATGTAGGATTGGGCGCGCTCATTCGCATTTGCTAACAGTGCTGATTCGTCCATTGTCGTCCTCACGGGTTTGCAAGATCACAACCGAGCTTTTTCAGCTGGCCTGTAATAGGTGAATTTCCCAAGCCGCGTATCAAATGCGGATGAGTCCACGCAACACGATGATGCCTGCGCCGGAGAGTTCTGGATCGGGGTTTACGCGAACTCGCAATATGCTTCGCCGGCCCATTTTCGTGCCCTGCTCGATGGTGAGCTCGTTGCTCTTGAGCCTGCCTTCACTCGCAAGATAGGCTGCTAACGGCCCCGCTGCGGTTCCTGTCGCGGCATCTTCCCAGAGGCCAACAGTGGGATTGAAAAATCGTGTGTAGGCCGTTTCCGGCGCGTGGTCATCGAAGGCATAGATGTAGCAGCCTTCGGCCTGTGCTTCTTTGAGAACAGCAAGCAGCCTGTCTGCCTGCGGACGCGCCTTATCCACGGTCTCAGCATTGAGAACCCGCACCATCAGATGAGCCGCGCCCGTGTCGGCAGGACGCGGCTTAGGCTGCAAGAGGATATCACTGTAATCGAGTCCAAGGGATTGCGCGAGTGGCCCCGTGTCCCCTAGCGGCTCGAATAAACGCAAGGGCGCCTGGCGCATCCGGCCATGTACCCGGCCGTCGACTTTTGCCATCTCGATAGGCAAGAGATCCCGGCCGATCTCTTGAGTAAAGGTCCGCGGGATTTCGAGCGGACCGAGATCCCCTTGCTCCGCGAGCCAGAGCCATGCGCCGAGAGCATTGTGTCCAGCGCCGAAGACTTCCGCACCGCTCGCAGTGAACGAGCGCAATCTCCGATCCGCGCGCGTGCTTTGCAGGAGGAAGGTCGTCTCAGCCTGATTGAACTCGCCGGCGATCCGCCGCATCTGCTCGTCGCTCAACCCGTCTGCGTCTTGCACCACCGCAAGCGGGTTGCCTGTCAGTGGCGCTTCGGCAAAAACATCGATGAGACCGGCAATGAGCTCGGCCATTCTCCACCTGCTTCTCTTTCCATCAAAACGTGATGCAAGTTAGGCTAGGCCGACAGCACATGAGTACTCGACCAGGTCCTGACGAATTCTCCCAGACGGCCCAGTGCCTCAGGGAGTTTGTCGGCAATGGCTGTGAAGCCAAGACGGAAATGCGCAGGTGCATCGAAGCAGTCTCCAGGCGCGAGCAGAATGCCCCGCTCTGCTGCCCCCTGGCAGAAGGCGCGGCTGTCTTCTCCGCTCACCAGCCACGGAAACACAGTCATCCCTCCGCGAGGAGGAATCCAACCGATGGTCTCCTGATGCTCGGAGAAGAAATGGCCAAGCTGCAGAAGATTGTCACTGGCTGCTTTCTGCGTTCGCCCGAGCACAACATCGCGGTGGCGCATGGCGAGCTCCGCCAGAAATTCGCCGGCAGTATTGTTAGTAATGGAGAAATAAGCGCGCGCATTCCAGTAGTCCTTGCGGCGTTTGGGATCATGCTCGATCATCCAGCCGGTCCGAATTCCCGACAGAGGAAATGCTTTGGAGAAATCATGAATCACTGTGGCGTGGGGCAGACGAGCGACTGACTTTGTTGCCTGTCCATGAAAGATAGGATGGTAGACCTCGTCGCTGACCAGTTGAATTGCGCGGTGTGACGCGAACTCGTGCATGCTGTCCAGTTCCGCATCGCTGATCGTGGCGCCGGTGGGATTGTGCGGACTGTTGATCAGGATCAGTTTGGTATTCCGATCCGCGAGTTTCTTGATTTCTTCTACATCGAAGCGGAAGTCGTTTTCTTTTCGAATTGCGTAGTGGCGAGTCTCAAGCCGCAGAGACTCAGGCAACGCGGAAAAGGTGGTGAACGCTGGCTGCGGCAGGATGACGTTGGCCCCCGGCTCCGCGGCCAGCCACATGAGGATCAGCAGGGCTTCTGAGGCGCCGGTGACGACCTGTACTGCGTCTGCATCTACACCGTACATCTCGGCGATTGCGGTACGTAAACCGTCTGCGCCTGCGGGCCGGCCGTAAACGACCTTCTGATTTAGAAAGCGTTCGCGCTCCTCATCATTGCCGAGACTCAGAATCTCGTTCAAGGTCCAGGACGGCCCGGTACTGGCGGCCAGATTGAATTCGATGCCATGTTCGTAGTTGTCCAGCCACAAATCCAGTAGGAAGGGTTTGAGTTGCATGCCTCACCTCAAAAATTTGAGTGATTGGTCATCATGTTGGCTTCAAAAGATTTCATTCGCTCAACTCCACAATCGCCGATGGACCTTGGCAATACATGCGATTCTTGCCGTGCAGTTTTGGGACTTATGAAGGGCGCTTCCCGGTCAGTCCACCTCTTCATCACCCCTTGCAATGGCCTAAACGCAGAAACCCATTTCCGCGCTGTTTTGGGTCCCGGACCAAGAAGTTGGTATGACAAGTTCCAGGATCAGGCCAGCTTAGGTTTTTCCCAGTCTGTTCTGCCTCTTAACAAGGGAGAAGAAATACGAGCGTAACCGCCACAAACATTGAGTGGCTGGGTACCAACCGAGTCGAGTTTTGATTGACAAGTTATCGTGCCGGTAGTAAGTTGCAACTATGCGATTCACTCCCAGAACGTATTGTTGTTCCTCCTGCATCTCCGCTGGAGAACGGGAGAATCGTGTTCAACTAGCTCATATGTGATCGCGTTGATCCATATCGTTGTTGATATACCCGCCCAGTGACTCTTCCGGAGCGGGTTTTTCTATTTGCGTGGACCTCAAAGCTCATCGCTTTTCGCGAGGGATTGCAGGGTCTCTCCCGCACTCGGAACGCGTTCTTCTGGCTCTTCCAAATCTCCCTCTGAAGGGTCGCGTCTTCGTGGACTGTTCGCGATTGTTACCCTTCGCGACGGACCGCCTACGGGAAGCAACCGCGTCATGCCCACGTTGTCAGGATCAGAAGCTTACCATCACCCACCCGAAAGGACTTTATCCAGTGAGAATGAATGTGCAAAGTGCAGGTCTTGCCCTCTTGCTTACGGGCCTTGGCTCGTGCGCCGCTATCGCCCAGTCCAGTAACTCACAGCTTCCTGTCGATGGACGCTGGGATGCTAGCCTCGTGAACAATGGTCCAGCGGTTCCGTTCCGGCTCGATATCTCAGGATCGGGCCCGACGCTGAAAGGCACTTTTTACGATGGTTTCAAGCCGTATGAGGGGACTACCAGTGCGTCGTATCAAGACGGCGTACTCACTCTCAAAGCCGAGCACTACCTGACGACTATCAACGCAACGTTGAGGAACGAGCAACTCACTGGGGACGTGTTGTTGCAAGGGCCGAATTTCCATATCAAGTACGGTTTTGAAGCGAAGCGCCACGTGGACTCGACGGCTAACGCCGAGAATGTGCCGTCCATTGCCGGTATTTGGGAGCTTCCCCTTGAATCTACAAGCGCGAAAGGAGAGAAGTCCTTCCATCTTATCGTCAAGCAAAACGGAGCTGATGCAGAGGCTTCGATACTTCGCATCGACGGGGATACGGGAGCTTATAGCGGCACCTACAGAGACGGAAAGTGGGTTCTTAGCCACTTCGACGGATCGCGCCCTGGCGTGATTGAAATATCTGCAAAGAAAGATGGGACGCTTGAAGTCATCCAGCATAATGAGGCGTTGAAAAAGGCTATCGAAGGGGACAGTCCGGACACAAAGACCGCTACTGGGACCGGGCAGTATGGAGGAGCGCCAGTCGAATTGGTGGCTGGAGATAAGCTCGTAGCCTATCGTCCTGAAGTAGCGAGGGCCAAAGGTCTGCCTGAGCCCGACAACTTCGATACCCACACAACAGTCCGCAATGCGAATGAGAAATTTACCTTCAACTTCCCCGATGCCAGTGGCAAGCCTGTGTCCAGTGACGACCCACGCTTCAAGGGCAAAGTCGTCCTTGCGATCGTGACTGGAACCTGGTGCCCGAACTGCCACGATGAAGCACGCTTTCTTGTGCAACTCGACAAGAAGTATCGCGACAAAGGGCTGGCCATCGTGGCTCTTGATTTCGAAGAGCCTGAAGAGCAAGGCAGCCTCACCCGCGAGCGCGCCTTCATCAAGGAATACGGTGTTAATTACACCTATCTGATTGCCGGAGCGCCCTCGGAGATGTGGGAGAAGGTGCCTCAAGCGGTCAACCTGAACACCTGGCCGGCAACCATCTTCGTGGGCCGGGATGGACTCGTCAAGGGCATCCATTCGGGTTTTGCTTCTCAGGCGAGCGGGGAGTTCAATGATCAGTTGAAAGCAGAGTTCACGGCGAAGATCGAGCAACTTCTTACAGATAATGCAGCAATTCAAACTGCATCTGTGGCGGGGTCTTCCTCGAATAACTAACCACTAGTCTGGACAAACAAAGACAGTCTCGAGGGATGCTCGGCCGAACCAGGCCAATGAGCATCCCTTTTCGACTATGCTGCAAGCAGGAAGAGCTTGAGAATCGCAGATCTAAGCGCGGTCCGAGACGGTTCGTTGACTTACAGAATGTACTCCATGAATGAGAGGTTCCAGTGGCATCCGGTCATCCAACTTGCTTACGTTTGATTCTTTCTTTTGCTGCCCTAACTGTCGGCGCGGTGGCACTGGCCCAGAATGCCACTACAACAAATGCGTATGACCCACGTATTACGTTCGCGCCTCTTACGCTCACTGACCCGGTGAATGTCTATCGGTCGAGCAACGGTGCGCCAGGGCCGAACTACTGGCAGAACGATGCGAGCTACGAATTGCACGCCGACCTCGACACCGCAGGCAAACAGCTTCGCGCCACGGAGACTATCACCTACACCAACAACAGCCCCGACATGCTCCCCAGCCTTTGGATACAGATTGAGCAGAACCTCTACCGCAAAGACGCGCGCGGTCAGATTCTCCTCGGCGGACTATTGCGCCGCAGAACAAAGCCGAATGTCCCGGCTCCATCCGGGGATGAAGTTACCAATACCGAAGGGTTCGTCTTCGAATCGGTCGAAATTGAATCAGGCAAGCAGACCAGCAAAGCCGACTTCATCATCAACGATACGCGTATGCAGATCAGGCTGACTGAGCCGCTGAAGCCGCATGGTGCACAACTCAAGATCCACATTAAATACCACTATCAAATCCCAGGCGTGTGGGGCGGCCGCAACTCATGGGGCCTGTCCAAGCAGGGCGAAATCTACGACATGGCGCAATGGTATCCGCGCATGGCAGTCTATGACGATTTGCGGGGCTGGGACACACTGCCCTACATCGGTTCGGAGTTCTATCTTGAATATGGGAACTTCGACTACTACGTGACCGTCCCGGCAAACATGATCATCGCCGGTTCAGGAGAACTGGTAAACCCGAAAGATGTGCTCACCAAAGCCGAGATCGATCGGCTCGCCCAGGCACGCAGTAGCGACAAAACTGTCTATATCCGCAAACCGGAAGAAGTGACCGACCCGGCCAGCCGTCCCAAAGCAGATGGTACCTTGACTTGGCATTTTCATATGGACCACACACGCGACGTCGCCTGGAGCGCGTCCCCTGTTTTCGTCTGGGACGCGGCGCGCATCAACCTGCCCGATGGTAAGAAGTCACTCGCCATGAGCGTCTACCCGCCGGAGAGCGTCGGCCCCGATGCGTGGGACAAGTCGACGGAATACGTCAAGGACACGGTCGAGAACTTCTCGAAGCACTGGTATCCATATCCGTGGCCCGCAGCAATCAATGTCGCAGGGTTCTCGACCGGCATGGAATACCCCGGCATCGTCTTCGACGGCATTCCCGATCATGGTGATTTCCTCTTCTGGGTTACGGCGCATGAGATCGGCCACGACTGGTTCCCGATGATTGTCGGCTCGAACGAGCGCCGTCACGCGTTTATGGATGAGGGCTTCAACACCTTCATCGACATCGATGAATCCGCCACGTACGCCAACGGCAAGTACGGCCCCAAGCGCGACTCCGAATATTCGGCAGGGGGCGAACCGCCTGACATGATCCTCAAGGTCCTTGACAACCCAGAGGCGGGCACGCTGATGGCGCAGGCCGACTCCTATGGCTTCGCGCTAGGCCATCCGATCAGCTACTTCAAGGGAGCCTACGGAATGGTTTTGCTGCGCGAACAGATCCTCGGCCCTGATCGTTTCGATTGGGCCTTCCGCAGGTACATCCAAGACTGGGCCTACAAACATCCATCTCCGTCCGACTTCTTCCGCGCAATGCAGAGTGAAGGTGGCGAAGATCTGAGCTGGTTCTGGCAGGGTTGGTATCTGAATAATTGGAAATATGACGTTGCAGTCGACAAGATCGAGGGCAATGTTGTGACACTCAGCAATCGAGGCCAGCTCGTATTGCCTACCACTGTCGAAGTCACCTTCACTGACGGTACCAAGATCCGTACAAAGCTACCCGTTGAAACGTGGCTGTCAAAGGGCACCTATAGCTGGACACTCGAGAAGAAGACGCCGGTCGCTTCCGTCGTTGTCGATCCAGATCATCAATTGCCCGATGACGACCGCGGCAATAACGAGAAGAAAGCGCGATAACATCTAAACCAACGAGGCACATCTGCGCGCCCACTTGCTCAGGGTTCAGATTCTGAAAGCTACATCGGTCACCGGCCATATAGGATCTGGATTTGTGGTCATGCGCGGGCTGGAACATGAAACATGCCTACTCTGCTCACATGCTTTCTCGTTTCCCCTCTTCGATGGAAGTCGCAACTGCATTTCTCCACGCATCTTTCCAGACGATGTTATCTCTGGCATCTAGAAGTTGTGATACACGCGCGCCACATGCGGGGCATTCAGCACCCACCTTGGACGCAATGGCCGCACCCATGCAAATCCCGCAATACAGAATTCCTGTGGACGGCGAAATCCATCCGAGCCGGATAGACAGCGGTTTCTTACCGAATAGTACTGAGTAGAGATACAACTCGGCCATTATGCATTTTTCAATTCGTAGCGCGACTGTAGGAGCATATCCAAAGCTGCCCCGCTCCGGCTCTGGCCGCCCATCTATCGGAAGAATGCGATGGCACCTTCCAGAGGAGCTAAACAGCGTAGTTCACTACCTCATTTTCCAAGAGCTGACGGTTCCTGGCGATTGCTTGTTGCGATTGCGCTCTCGTCGGCAACCGTTGAGCGCGCCCTCGCGCAACGGTTGCCACAGAGCGCCAGATGATCGTCAAAACAAGATCTTGACCGCGATTTGCGTATTGAATGGCTCGCCGGGGCCGATGCCAGGCGAACCGTTTGCGTCGCCGATGGTATCGCTGACCTTGCCGAAAGAGCTGGAACCGAACGTGCCGCCAGGCTGCGCATAGTTGTTTCGGTTGTAGAGGTTGAACATCTCGGCACGCAACTGCAGTGTTGCTCGCTCCCACAGTTTCGTATTCTTGAACACTGAGAGATCGATGTCTCCGTAGCCGGGCCCGAAAACCTGGTTTCGCCTGAGGTTTCCGTAAGTCCCCGGCGCCGGTGTTGCGAATGCCGCTGGGTTGATCCACTGGATGCCGCTTGAGACGATCGAGCGCGTCACCCCCGTGTATGGATTTCCAACGAAGTTCGGACGTTGGTACTTCTCGCCCGTGCCGCTGTTATCGCTGGAGGTCGCGATATTGAATGGAAAGCCGCCGCGGAAGGTTGCGGCTCCATTGACCTGCCAACCCGAAGAGATCCAGTCCGGGCCGCGTCCCAGCCGGGGAAGATTATAGAAGACTGCTCCGTTGAAATCGTTGCGGGTGTCATAGTCGCTGTTGCCGTAATCGTCCTTCAGGTTCCTACTGTTCTGCGGGAGCCGGCTGCGATATACAGTCATGTCATCCAGGCTATGCGCCCATGTGTAGTTCAACACCGTCGAAAGGCCATGATAAATACTGGTTCTCAGCGTAGCCTGGAGTGCGTTGTAGTTGCCGTTCCCATTGCTCTCGACCTGATTGATGACACCATAGTTCGGATATTGGCTGTAGTAGGGACGCTTGCTCTGCACCGGGGTTGACGAGGCTGCATTGAGCGGAGTCTGGTTGATGTCCGCCAGCGTGATCTGTTTACGGCTCTCGTTGCCGACATAGCTTAGCGACAGAACTGCTCTGGACCCCAGGCTTTGCTCGATGCCGAATTGGTAGTTATAGGTGTACGGAGTCCTGAAGTTCGGATCGACCGAGAAGATGCCGACAACGCTTGCTGCGCCGGTATTGAAAATCGGCTGCCCACTGACGATGGTGTATCCGGAAGGAGTGAAAGTTTGTACGGGACTGGTTCCCGCGGGATTGCCTTCGAAGCCGTTCGGCCCGCCGTTGCTGGGCCGATTGTCAAAGAACGGACTCAGGCTGGATGCGTCAAAGTAGACTCCAAATGATCCGCGAATGACCAGGCTCCCGTTCTCCCGCGGCTGAAAGGAGAAGCCGAAGCGCGGACCGAAATTGTTCCTGTCCGGCGAATAAAGATGGTCCAGGCCATTGCCCTGGACCACAAGTCCCGTTGTCGAGCCAGGAACGAACGTCGGAAGGTTCTTGTCGCCATTATGCAGCGGGCCAACGTAGTCATATCGAAGCCCATAGTTGACGTTCAGCCGGGGTGTGAGCTGCCAGGCGTCCTGGGCAAAGAGGTCGTAGCTGTTCACATAAATCATGCGCTCGGCATCGCCGCTCGCAAACGAAGAGGTATCGACCTCCCCGGCAAGAAAATCCGCCAGCGCCTTGACAGTAGAGCCATACCCGTTCGGGTTGACCAGGTATCCCTTGTGATTGACTCCTTGCGAACCATCAAAAGTGAAGGAACCTAGAGCATTGCGGAAATAAAATTCGTCCACCTGCGCCTTTCGGTATTCCCCACCGAATCTGAACTGGTGCTTACCGACGTTATAGGAGAGAGCATCGGTAATATGCCCCGTCACATCATTGCGCCCCTCGGGCGGCGTTTCTCCAGTCCCATCAAAGCCGGAGATATTGATGCTTGGCGCGCCGGTGGCAGTCGCCCCCGTATTCAAACCCAGAGCGATCACATCGAAGCTGGTATTGAAGTCGTGGAAGACCTGATTGTAGGTGCTGACGCCCAGCAGCACCTGATTGACCAGCCTGGGGCTGAAGATCCGGTTGTATACCACCGAGTAGTTCTGAACATGGATCGGAGCGACTTCGTAGAAGTTCTTCAGGTTCGATCCTACAGGCGCGGTCTGGTTGCCTTGACCGATGGCCCAGCGTGCCGAAATTGTATTGCGCTCATTGAAAGTGTGATCGAGTTTCACGATTCCGTTGTTGCTGAATCCGGTCTCGGGATCAGGACTGATGTAGTTGTTTGCCGCGGCAGGTCCGGTCAAAGCGGATTCTGGATACAGAGCCCCGATCAGGGCCGTGGAAACGGGATTTACCGAAATATTGTTTGCGGCAAGCAGGCTCTCTGCCTGCGCCTGATAGGCGGTGGAAGGCTCGGTCGCCAAGCCCGAGAGCGCGATAGTGAACTGCTGTCGCTCGAACGCGGTGAAGAAGAAGGTCTTGTTTCGAATGATCGGGCCGCCGAGCGAATACCCGAAATTCTCGTTCCGTAATTTCCGCTTCGGGACGAACACCGGGCTTGCTGCCAATGCTTCGTTGCGATTGTAGTAATAGGCGCTGCCATGGAGATCATTCGTGCCGGATTTGATGACCAGATTGGCTGTCGCGCCAGGGTTGCGTCCGGTTTCAGCGCTCGATTGTGTCTGCAGAGAAAACTGATCGATGGCGTCGATCGGTATCATCGTACCCGCAATGCCGCCGATGCCGCTCTGGTTGATGGCGGAGTTATTGGCCCAAAGGTCGTTGTTGTCCGTCCCATCGATCTGCCAGTTGGTCTGGTTGGAACGTGCGCCATTGACTGAACCGAGGACTCCCGAGTAGCCGCCAAATCCAGGAATGAAGCCGACAACCTTCTTGAAGTCCCGCGAGTCAAGAGGAAGGTCTTGGAGAGACTTGCCCGCGATGACAGCATTTTGCACGCTCGATGCCGTATCGAGAGAAAGCGCCGAGGCGGATACTTCCACCGTTGTATTCACCGATGAGACCGTTAGTTTCAGCGGGAGAGCAAGGATGACACCGGCGTTTACCGTCACACCCTTGACCACGAGTGTCTGAAAGCTCGCAGCCTGCACCTGAACGGTGTAGATACCCAGGGGCAAATCCTGAAAACCGTAATCCCCGGCTCCGGACGACACTGTTGTATGAATAAGGCCTGTATCGTCAGCAACTGCCTTCACTTCGACGTTAGGGACTGCGGCGCCGCCGGTGTCCGTGACCGACCCACTGATACCTCCACGAAAGGTCTGAGCTGCAGAATTAAGCGACCAGAGGCTGACGATTGCCAGAAAGATCAAAAATTGTGCTGCGAAATGACGACTGCTCAACATGACGAATGGCCTCGATGAAAATCAAACTGGAAATGAATCCAGTTGCTGAGTTCCTGCTCCAGCCGCAAAGGATTCTCGTTGCAGCGATGAGCGCTTCGGCCGTGGTCTGTATTTGATCTCAACAAGAGCAGAAAGACCGCAGCCGTAGGATTCCGGCGGGCTTGCTTCTGCGTGTGAAAGTCTGCGGAAGGATGTACCGACCAACCTAGACCGCAGAGAAAGATGACGCATGCCTGCCCGACAAATGGGGCATGCAACAACAGCGAGCGCTGTATATGAACATCTTCCGCATCACCTTCAGATGTTATAGGCGGCACCTAAGTTTCGGCAAATTTTCAAATCAATCGGCCGAGGGTCCTTCTGCCGCCCTGCTCGACCGTCAGTAGCCCGCAGCCTTACCGAATTTGTGGCGCTGGTCATCGGCACCCATCAGCCTATGAGTTTTCGGGTCGATATATATCATTTCGCTGTCACCCCACACGCCAGGGTTCTTCTCATCAGCCTCGTTGGAACGATTGACCTGATAGCCAGTGGCCTTGAGGGCATTCACAACATTGAGAGGGAAAGCTTTCTCCACCTCTATCCGGTCCGGTAAATACTGGTGGTGAAAACGCGGAGCATCTGCCGCTCGCTGAACGTCAAGATGATTGTCGAGAATGCTGACAATATCGTTAGCCACGGTAGTAATGATGGTAGATCCGCCCGGAGATCCCAATACCAGGAGGACCTTTCCATGCTTGAGGACAATGGTCGGAGTCATACTGGAAAGCGGACGTTTGCCCGGCGCGATGGAATTGGCAGGCCCCTGAATGAGTCCGAACATATTCGGGACGCCAATCTTGGAAGCGAAGTCATCCATTTCGTTGTTGAGCAGAAACCCAAGCGAACCAGCGGTAACCCCTGAACCGAAGAGACCATTCAGCGTGTAGGTATTCGAGACGGCGTCGCCTTCGACATCGACGATAGAGAAATGCGTCGTTTGGTCGGATTCATGTTGCGCAGGAACCTGCGGCGGAGGAGGCATAAAGCCCGTCGGCCGGGCGAGTGATGCTGAAGGTGACGGTGCTATGGGATCAATCGTTTTTCTCCACGCGGCGGCATACGCGGGATCAGCCATCTGCCTGAGCGGCATTGACACGAAGGCCGGATCGCCGAGGTAGTCTCCCCGATCCATATAAGCACGCCGATAGGCTTCAACGAGGTAGTGCACCTGTTGGGGCGTGCGGTCGCCCATCTTGCTCAGATTGTATCCGGAGAGGACGTTGAGCGATTCAAGTAGAACGATGCCGCCAGAAGATGGCGGAGGCGATGTGACGATGTCGTAGCCGCGGTATTTTCCATAGAGGGGAGTCCGCTCTTCGACCCGGTAGGCTGCCAGGTCTGCAGTGGTGATGAGACCGCCGCCTTTCTGAACCGAGGTGGCAAGTTCGTTGGCCATTGAACCCGTGTAGAAGGTAGATGGATCAACCGCGATGCGGCTTAGAGTCTGTGCCAGCTCCGGCTGAATTAAACGCTCCGCCGCCTGATAGAAATTGCCGTCGCGCTGGAAGATCTTCCGTGATTCGGAAAACCTGGGTAGGTTACGGGAGGTGCTCATGGTCTGTGCCTCTTCAGGAGCAAGAATGAAACCCTCACGGGCGAGCCTGATGGCAGGGGCCATCACCTGTCCAAGAGTGAGCCTGCCATACTTCTTTTCCGCATAGACCAGGCCGGCAACAGTTCCGGGCACCCCGATGGCTTTGTATCCAACCGTCGAGGCCCCTCGGATGACGTTCTTTTGTTCATCGAGATACATATCGGCAGTCGCCGCAGCCGGTGCCTTCTCGCGATAGTCGATGAAATGCGCTTGTCCGTTATGCATGCGGATTAGCATGAAGCCGCCGCCACCGATGTTGCCAGCCTGCGGAAAGACAACAGCAAGCGCGAAGCCTACGGCGACAGCGGCATCCACAGCGTTACCGCCTGCCTTGAGAATCTGGATACCTACCTCCGAGGCATCATGATGGATCGTGACGACCATGGCATGGCTCGAAGCAGCAGGAGGAGGAGTGTTGATCGTTAAGGGTTGAGTCGCGGGATCAGCAACCTGGGCGGTCGTCGAAAGGGCGGCAACGTTGAGGACCAGAGACCAGACAAAAAAACGGACGCCGACACGCATTTTGGACCAACCTGGACAAGGGATGGCGTACTGAAACAGCATAGACGAACTCCTTGACCGCGCTGGCCGAACTACAACAAGAGCTCCAAGTCTGGCTGGGTAATGACTCGATATTTCCATTCGGATTTTTCAGAAGTGGTAGCCGAACGAAGGGGCTCGGCTACCGCTTTGGGTTTGGCAATGGATCAGAAGATGATCTTTCCGGCAAACTGTACATTGAAAGGCTCGCCAGGTCCGATTCCGGGAGCACTGCTGTTGTTGCGCGTGGACGTGCTTCGTCCAAAAGTAGATGAAGACAACGTTCCAACGCCGGGATTCGCAAGGTTCGTGCGATTGAAGAGATTGAACATCTCGGCTCTGAGTTGCAGGCTGATGCCTTCGCGAATGGATGTGTTCTTCACCAACGCTGCATCTACAGTCGCGAAGGCTGGTCCCCGGACTGAGTTTCTCTGCATGGTACCGAAAGTTCCCAGAGGTGCAAGGGCAAATGCGGTGTTGGTAAACCATTGCACATAGGGGGAAGCTCCGGGCGTAGTCGGCGTAAACAGCTTCCTGTCCAGGCCTGCTGTGGGGTTTCCAATTTGGTCAGGACGATCCTGGAACTCGCCAGTCTGGCTTCTGTCCGTTGAAGTTCCCAGCTTGACGGCAGCCGGCGTACCGGTAAATGCGCTGATGAATGCATTCCCTTGCCATCCACTAGTGAGCCGCTTCGCATGATTGGTGAAAGTCGGGACCTCATAGACGATGTAGCCATTGAAAGTATGGCGCACATCGAAGTCCGCATTGCCATAGTCTCCTCCCAAGTTTTGGGAGTTCTGCGGAGCAAAACCACGGGTGCCGGAAACTACGTCGAGCGCATGCCCATAGGTATATGACCCTTGTGCCGTCAAGCCGTGAAAACCGCTGGTGCGCAGCAGCACCTGGGCAGAGTTGTAGTTGGAAGTCCCTTCGCTCTCAAGCTGATTGATGGCGCCGATCTTCCTGGCGTTGGCAATCGAGCCATCGTTGTAGTACGGTCGCCCCGCTTGCAGAGTTGCCGTTGTTGTCGATCCGTTGGCAAGGCCACTTCCTGGTTTTGCCTGGTTGATGTCGACAAGATCAAACAACCGTCGTCCAAGCGATCCAACATATCCGAGTTGCAGGATAGTGTTGCGGTTTAACTGGTATTCGGTGTTCAGATTGAAATTCTGGATGTATGGGGTGCGGAAGTTCGGGCTGATCGTCGCCAACCCCTGTGCGGCGGGACCTGAGGCAGTCGAGAATGGATCTACTCCTGTCTGCCATTCATAGAAGCTGTTGCTGACGTTCACAACGGGAGTAGCACCGGTGGGATTAGCCTGCACTCCTACCGCTCCGCCGTTGCCTGGACGATTGTCGAAGAAGCCGTTGTAGTTCGGAACGTCGAAGTAGATCCCGTAGGTTCCGCGCACGACAAGTCTTTGAGCGGCTTGGTATGAGAAGCCAAACCTTGGAGCGACGTTGGTCCAGTTTCGTGAATAGATGTCGCCGAGAGTCTGACCTGCGATCACCAGACCGAAAGCATCGGCTCCTGTCGCGCCAGGGCGAAAGTCTGATAGAACTCCGGGAGAAGAAAAGGGCCCATTGTAGGTGTAGCGGATGCCATAGTTCAGCGTCAGGGTTGGAAAGATCTGGAACTGATCCTGCGCGAACCCGTCGAACGCCTTCTGGTAGATCGAACGGCGCAGCACGCCTTGGGTGAAGCTGGAAGAAGCAACATACCCCGCTAGGTAGTCGGCAAGCGCTTTGATATCGTTGCCGACACTGTCGCCGCTATACGGAGTGGCGCCAGGTGGCAGGATTGCTACGATCGACGAATTTGCCGTTGCTGAGCCGGTGAAAGTGAAGGTTCCGCGCGTATTGCGTTGGTATTGCAGGTCCATATAGTTGCGCCGGAACTCGCCGCCCAACCGAAACTGATGCTTACCGACGATGTAAGTCAAGGTATCCGTCAGATGGCCGGTGTAGTCTTTGCGTCCAATCGGCTGCGTCACGCCAGTCTGGTCGAATGTTGAGGAACTGCCGATCGTGATGGTGGGAGCGCCGTAGAGAGAGGGACTGACGACGCCGGTGTCCAAGCCGAGCGCAGGAATATTTTGGCTGTGATCCTCGTCATTGAAGGTCTGGTTGAAAATGCCTACACCAGCAAGTGCCTGGTTGGAAAGATGGGCCGTGGGCGCCCAGTTATGAACTACGGTGAAGTTCTGCGTAATATCCGGCGCCACCTGGAAGTACTGGAAGATATTCGTTCCGGCAGCAGCGAACTGGCGTCCCGTTCCGATGAAAGCTCGTGCAGACAACGTTTGTTTTGGATTGATGATGTAGTCGATTTTGCCAATAGCATTGTCGCTGTAACCGCTCTGCGGATGGGGATCGAGAAAGTTGCCCGCTGATGCCGGGCCCACAGGCTGATTGCCCTCCGGCCACAGAGACAGGACACTGAGCGACAACGGATTCACCGGGATGTCATGCGCCGTCAGCAGGGCCGTGGCTGCGGTTACATAAGCAGCCGTGGGCTCCGTAGCGGATGCCGTGTTCTGGATGAGATACTTCTGCCGCTCATAGTTGGCGAAATAGAACAGCCTGTCCCTGATGACCGGACCTCCAACCGATCCCCCGAACTGCTGATTACGCAATGCGGTCTTTCTCTGCGTCGGAAGCAGAAAAGGACTTCTTGCAGCAAAGAACTCATTACGGTTGAAGTAGTAGGCCGATCCGTGAATCTGGTTCGTGCCCGATTTGATTGCAAGCGAGATCAGGCCGCCGCCGTTTCGCCCTACTTCCGCATTTCCCTGCGTCTGCACCGTGAATTGGTCGATCGAATCGATGGGAATCGTCACGCCGGCAATTCCTGCAACGCCTCCCTGATTGGCGGCCGTGTTGTTCTGCCAGATATCGTTGTCATCCGCGCCATCGATCTGCCAGTTGTTCTGGTTTGTGCGGGTTCCGTTGAGAGACTGCGCGCCATTATAGCCAGGCACCACCTTCACCAACTGTGTGAAGTCGCGTCCGTTGAGAGGAATGTTGGCGACGGCTTTCTCATTCACGACAGCGTTGTTGGTCGAAGAAACGGTATCTAGGGACACAGCCGCGGCATTGACTTCCACGCGTTCACTGGCCGCAGCAATGGACAGCTTGATTTCAAGGGAATAAACCTGTCCAGGACGGACAGCTATCTTATCGATCTTCGTTGAACTGAAACCCGTTGCTTCAACGACGATGCTATAGTCGCCCAGCGGAAGATCCTCAATACTGTAGCTGCCGGCGCTTGTGGAGAAGGTCTCGCGTTTCAGCCCGGTATCGGTGCCGGTGAGTGAGATCTTTGCATTTGCGACAACGGCGCCGGTCCCATCCTGGACGGTGCCGGCGATACCGCCTCGGAATGTTTGTGCAACCACAACTTCAGCGAATAAGAGAAAAAACAGAAATGACCAAATGGAGGTTCTTACAGAGAGTCTCATCGAACAGCGCTCCTGACAGTCTTTGGGCTGGAAGACGGCAGTCTTCGTCCAGGCGCAGATAAATAGGTCATTGGCAGCGTTGCTCATCGGCAATGCCTGCAATGAACACACAAACACCACGCACCGAAATCCACACCGGTGAGGAAAGTGCGAAACGTGAGGAACTATGTCAGGCCGAGGGACGAGTCAGAGATCGGAAGATTCAGGAAGTCTTTAGAAGCACCGGAGCCGGATCGTCAGACCCTCCGTCGGCAGACTACACGAGACACGACAGGAGGTCATGCGGGTCTGCTTCGACGGGCAGTAGGCGATATGCATGTTCTGTTGATCGTCTTTCAATAGGAGCGATTTTGTCAATGCAGAAGATAGGACCTTACAAACGGCCCACAAGACAGTTTGTTATACAGTAGGCTCGCACTACATCCGAGAGTAGCCGACGACTATCCTAAACGGAGTCAATACGCATACAGAGATGACGGCGCGTAGTCGATGAAGCTTTCGCTGCGCACTATTGCGCAACAGCAGGCGATTGAGATACGGTTAGATTCCAGCGATGTCGAAGCAGACTCCATCCCGCCGCTTCTGTTGTCCCCGCCTCGGCTAACCTCGCAGCCGTCCGTCGTTGCTGATCCCGCAAGAACTTCACCCCTGTGCTGGGCACTGTCCTAGCTTTCCACATGCGGCGACCAACATGCGATTACTTCGACAGTATCGAGCTGTTTTCCAGCACAACTGAAAATTGCAGCAGCGTATAACATTTGATCCCGGAGAGCCGTTCTACACAAAGTTTGAAGTGTGTCTGGCCTCGGAATTCGCCGTGAAGATGCAATGCGGAATGGACCGCACTGCGACAACAACCTCACCAACAAAGGAGAAACATAGTGAATCAGATGAATCGATTTCTCAGGGCCGCTGTTTTTACAGTGGCGTTTACTTTCCTAGCTGCCGGAGCGCATGCCGCAACGGTCAACCTCAAAGCCGATCTCAAGGCCTCCTCCGAAGTTCCTCCCAAGGAAAGCGCCGGTACGGGCACTCTGACAGGCACGCTCGATACTGATACCAACGAGTTCAAATATCACGTCGAATTCAGCGGACTGACAGGGGCCGTCGTCGCAGCCCATTTTCATGGCCCCGCAGCAGCGGGATCGAATGCCAAGCCTCAGGTGCCTGTGAAAGTCAGCCCTATCGCCAGTCCTATCGATGGGAAGGCAACGCTGACTCCTGAACAAGCAAAAGATCTCGTCGACGCCAAGTGGTATTTCAATCTCCACACGCAAGCCAACCCTGGTGGGGAAATCCGAGGCCAGGTTCAAAAGGCCGAATAAAGTACGCGAGACGTCGCGTACAGAGAATCCTGCGCGGCGTCTCGCGAGTCTCATCTATTCTCCAGCCTGAGGGCCCTGGGAAAAAACAAGATACATCGAAGATGAACTCGAAGGAACTGTTATGAACGCACGCGTTATAGCGGCTCTGATTCTGGGCGGCTCTGTCTTTGCAGTTGCCGCTTTTGGGGCCGCATTGCAGGGGTCGGATAAGAAAACGAAAGAAGGTTTGCCAGCGGCTCAGCCACGCGCTAACCCAAAACCCAGGAACCTCAAGGTCTTGCCCAAGGAGATCTCTGGAGACGATGTCGATAAGCTCATGCATCAATATGAGCAGTATCTCGGCGTGCCTTGTGGGTACTGCCACGAAGAGAATCCTGAGACAAAGCAGATCGATTACGCGTCCGACGAGAACCCGGTCAAGGAAACAGCCAGATTTATGATCTCGATGACGAGTGACATCAACAATAAATACCTCTCGCAGCTCGGTGATCGGCGCTACGCCGTTCCGATCACCTGTGGGAACTGCCATCGGGGGCAGGTGCAGCCGCCATCCTTTGAACTCAAGTCTCATCCATAGAACAACGCGCTGCGTAGCTTCTCCTTGACAGCTATCAAATGAGGACTTACCTTGAGCCATATGCTTTGTGTATCCAGGAAGAACTGTTGTCCGTGCCTACAATCTGCAGGCGGACAGGTACAGGCGCTTCTACGCGCCTAGATGAGATCAGAAATATTTCCTCGATCAAGGCCTGCTCGCTATCATTCGGCGTAGCAGGCCTTTCGCTTTTCAGCCAGCCTCGGAGTTTCTTTTCAAATTGTCGATCTCGCAACGTTTTAGGCTGAATTCACGAGAGTATCGAAAAGTTGGGCGGAATAATCGCCACTCGCAAGGTTGTCCAACGGAGGCACGCGGGGAGAGTGTCCAACAACATTCTCTCCGCGCGTTGTTTAGAGAAATGGTTTCGACTGGAAGGGCAAATCTCATGATATTTCGCTTCGCGCTCTGCGGAGGTCTCTTCGGCCTCTGCCTCTCCGCCTCTGCCCTCGCTCAGGAGGGTCCTCCTCGACCCGTTCAATGGAAGGCGTCTCTGGCGTTGGCGGAGCCCCTAAAGCCGGGAACTGCGACCAAAATCGACTTGTCCGGTGAGGTTCAGCAGGGATGGCACGTGTATGCACTCACACAGCCTGCCGGCGGTCCGATTCCTCTTCGCATTTCACTGGATGAGAATGACGTCGCCCAGATTCATGGCGAAACATTCGGAACGAAGCCGATCCTGCACCATGACACGAGCTTCGAGTTGGACACGCAGTTTTATCAGGGTGACTTCATACTGCATGTGCCGGTAGAGGTGAGACATCCATCTGCTGGAAAGCAGATCATCCCCTTGAGCGTCCGCTTCCAGGCATGCAGTGATCGGACCTGCTTGCCGCCGCGGACAGTTCACCTTTCCGTGCCTGTCGAAGTCGTTCCGGGTTCCTAATCGTTGCTTCGGCGTGCGCGAAACCCAATCATGTTGTGTCGAATCGGTTGTGTAGCGCGACCCGGAATAGTGCTTTTGCCATGTAATATTGAGAATAGGAGATCACCCGATCCGATGATGCGCTTCGCTGACTGGACATCCCGAATGTATATGGCCATGCCTGCCCTGGGCGGCATAAGGCCAGCGTCGGAGATTTGATCAGCGCGCGTATCTTCCTTCTCTGAGCAGCCGTCCGGGGCTACCAATATCCCTCCAGAATTGTCCCGATGCCGCGCTCCATACCGGAGGAGGAAATTTTGCACGAAACATCGATACTTCAGCCGTCAACCTTAGCCATCCACGGCAATCGCGCGTGGGAGACCGAATCAAACTCCATCCTTTTTCCGATCCACCAGACGGCGACATACATTCATGAAACCGTCGGTGTGACTAAGGGATATGGATATTCGAGAGGAAGCAATCCAACCGTCAACGCGCTGGAGCAGGCTATTGCCGCTCTTGAGGGCACCAGGGAAGCTCTCTGCTTCCGGTCGGGCATGGCTGCGATCAGCACTCTTTCCATGGCCTTGCTGAGGGCAGGCGATCACGTCATTCTCTCCGACGTGATCTATGGAGGCACATCAAGGCTCTTTCAGCAGATCCTCGGTAACTTCGGCATCGAATACACGTTCGCGGATACATCGAATCTCGATGAAGTCAAGCAGAGCGTGCGGCAGAAGACGAGGTTGATTTTCGTTGAAACCCCCGCGAATCCCACGATGAAGCTGACCGACATCACGGCTCTGGCGAGGTTGGCTCACGGGAAAGAAGGCGTTTTGCTCGCCGTCGACAACACATTTCTCACTCCGCTGCTTCAGGAGGGGCTCGCACTGGGCGCGGACATCTCGATGCTGTCGACAACAAAATACATCGACGGTCACAACGCCACGATCGGCGGCTCTTTGGCGACTCACGACGCAGGTCTCATCGAGCGCCTGAAATTGGTCCGTAAGACTATGGGCACGATCCAGGCGCCCTTCGAGGCGTGGCTCACGCTACAAGGGCTGAAGACAGCGCCGGCCCGGCTTCAGCTGCACTGCGCGCACGCTCGGCAGATTGCCGAATGGCTTGAGTCGCATCCGAGAGTCGCGCGTGTGTACTATCCAGGGCTTGCGTCCTTTCCACAGAAAGAGCTTGCCGAGAGACAACAGAAAGATTCCGGAGGAATGCTTGCCTTTGAACTCAATGCGGGCACCGAGGAGTCTCTCCGCTTCATCGATGCACTCAGGATATGTACCTGCGCGGAAAGCCTGGGAAGCGTTGAAACGCTAATCACAAATCCGGCAACCGCCTCCCACTGCGATTTGCCCGTGGAACTACGAGAGCGCCTTGGCATTTCCGACAAGCTCATTCGTCTCTCGGTAGGCCTCGAGGCTCCGGTGGACCTGATCGCTGACTTCGAACAGGCTTTCGACTCTATCTTTGGAGGTGCACTGTGAAGTTTGCCAGCCGCCTCGTCAATTTCGATCCCTCTCCTCTGGACCGCTTTCGTCCCATGAGCACTCCCATTTATCAAACCGCTACGTTCGAACAGGAGTTCGCCGACAGTTTTGGCGAATATGACTATTCCCGCAGCGGAAATCCCACCCGCAAAGTACTGGAAGATCAGATCGCGGCACTTGAAAACGGAACTCGGGGCTTCTGTTTCTCCAGTGGAATGGCGGCCATCGCTACAGTGACACGCCTCTTGCAGGCTGGTGACGAGATCCTCGCGGACTGGGATCTGTATGGAGGAGCGAACAGGCTCTTCAGCAAGGTACTTGGCCGATCCGGAATTACAGTCCGTTACGTGGATGCCTCGGATCCAGGCAATATCGTCGACCAAATCACTCCCGCTACGCGATTGATCTACGTTGAGTCTCCCACCAATCCTTTGCTGCGTATCATCGACCTGAAAGCAATTGCCGCGGTCGCTCACAAGCTGGGAGTTCTCTTCTGCGTCGATAACAGCACGATGTCTCCCTATCTGCAAAACCCACTGGATCTGGGCGCGGATATTGTTCTTCATTCGGCGACGAAGTTTCTATGCGGACACAGCGACGTGACCGGAGGAGCACTCGTCGTGAACGATCTGAAGCTCGCGGAAGAGATCTACTTTCTGCAGAATGCCGAAGGCAGCGCGCTTGGTCCGTTTGATTGCTTCCTCCTCTTGCGCGGTCTGAAGACGCTGAAGCTGCGGATGGACGCTCAACAGAGAAACGCCGAGACAGTTGCGCAGTTCCTTTCTGCGCATCCGAAGGTGCAGTCCGTTTACTATCCCGGTCTCGCGGACCATCGAGGCTTCGCTATCCAGCAGACACAAGCGAGAGGCGGTGGTGCGGTGCTCAGCTTCACCGTGGGCTCTCATGAGGCGGCGAAGCGGATCGCGGAGGGCAGCAAACTCTTCCGTATTTCAGTCAGCTTCGGCAGCATCAACTCGACGATCAGCATTCCACTGCGAATGTCGCATGCAAGCGTCCCGGTTGAACTGCGCGCATCGAGGTCGGTCCCGGAGGATCTACTGAGGCTCTCGATCGGCATAGAAGACTTGGAGGACCAGATCGGAGACCTGGGCCACCAGCTTGATGCAATCTGATGAGAGATTGTGAGGACAATCAAGAGATGCGATTGAAAATTGCAAATGTTGGAGAGCCGGTCCTGCGCAATGTGGCGCAGGACCTGTCGAAAGAGCAGATTCTCAGTCCGTCGATTCAGAGACTTATCGAATACATGCAGGAGACCTTGCGTGATGCTCCTGGAGTCGGGCTTGCCGCTCCTCAGATCGGAGAGTCATTGCGACTCGCTGTGATCGAGGATAAGGCTGATTACCAGAAGACACTCACCGAATCCGAGCTGAAAGAGCGTCAGAGGCGTGAGGTTCCTTTTCATGTGATCGCGAATCCGGTGATCGAGTTGCTCACCGAACCGACCGAGACTTTCTTTGAAGGCTGCCTGAGCTTGCCCGGATATACAGCCCTTGTATCAAGAGCCAAAGTAGTTCGGGTCCATTGTCTCGATCATCGGGGAGAACCCCGCGTCATCGAAGCATCCGGATGGTACGCACGCATCCTGCAGCACGAGATCGATCATCTCAACGGCACGCTCTATATCGACCGGATGCAGACACGGAGCTTTTCCTCACTGGACAACTTTACCCGGCATTGGAAAGACAAGCAGCGTACGGCATAGCAGTTGGATCAGGCAATTCTTATCTTGACCTCACGTCAACGATCAGCTACGTTCCCATATATGGGACTTCAGTTTCCTCTTGCGTGTCGTTGTTGTTCTCCCTTCTCAGGGGAGTAGGCGGCATCGCGTGTTGTCTCTTTATCAAAGAGAGAACCGCACCCAATGGTTTCGGCGGTCGCTGGACCTGCTTCTCATCCTCTCGCTGTTGATCTCATACGAGTTCGCGACAAGAGCTCTGTCTTCGATACCTTCTGTTCAGCAAAGGGTTGAGTTGAGATGCCTGAAATGCCCCGCCCACATCGGCATTGTTGTCCCTCCGCATAGCAGTTGATTGCGACGTCTGAGGCTGCGCGCCGTGGGTATTGCCCGCACTTAAGCTGGCCCGCCTGATGCCTCGGACCCTCAGGCACGGCTTACGCCGCGTGCGCTTCTGTGCAAGCACTTCCCGGTGGTTCGGTGCTGGTCACTCGGCGGCCAGATAGATGCTTGCCGCGCGCAGGAGGCTGCGAGGGGCTCTTATGAGTCTTCGCGCCTTCTTCCTCTTCAAATCCAAACGGCACCTGAGAACGGAGAGAAAGAGATGAATCGTATATTGAGGAAGCCAGCCATCCATATCATTCTGATGGCAGTTGTTCTGGTGGTTCTGGGGATGGTTACGTCGCCCCTGTTGGCGCAGACAGACTACGGCAGTGTCCGCGGACGCGTAACGGATGCCCAGGGGGAGGCCACCTCCAAAGCCGATGTTTCCCTGATCGACACAGGGACGCGGCTGGCGCGATCCACACGTACCAATGACTCTGGAGACTACTTCTTTACCGCAGTTGAGCCTGGGACCTACACGCTCACGATCGCGTCAGCAGGATTTAAGACAGTTGAACGAAACGCCGTCGTTGTATCGCTGGGGGCGACGGTGACTGTTGACGAGTCGCTCGCCGTCGGCGCGGTCGGCGAAACCATCAATGTGAGTGGAACGGAACCTCTGATCGACACGGCGACTGCATCCGAAGGGCAGGTCTTTTCCGAGCAACAGGTGGAGGATCTTCCCAACCTAGGACGCAATCCTTTCATCCTCGGCAAACTCGATAACAATGTGACGCCGGTGGGTGACCCCCGTTTTGTGCGCTTTGAGGATCAGAATGGCACAGCGTCGGTTTCGGTTTCTGGAGCTCCGATTGGAGCAAATAGCTACGTTGTCGATGGAATCCCGATCTCGACTTCAACAGGTGGCGTTACGTTTGTTCCTTCGATTGAAGCGACATCCAACGTGCGGGTGCAGGCCAACACGTATGACGCGGAACTGGGCCGGACAGGCGGAGGCGTCTTCAATACGTCACTCAAATCCGGTTCGGATACCTATCATGGAGTGCTGTTCGGGCTGACTCGGCAAACAGACTGGGCGGCAAATACCTGGTTCAACAATCACAACGGCTACACGGACAGCTCGGGCGTTGCGCATCCGGCTCCGACTCCGCGGCCGGACTTCACGACATACCAATACGCCGGTGCTTTCGGCGGACCGCTGCCGCTGAGTAAGAAAATCAAATACCTGAACAATACCTTCTTCTGGGTGACGGAAGAGGGATATCGGCAGGCGCAGCCGTATGTGAGTTCAACGACTCAGTACTATGTTCCGACAGCCGCAGAACGTACAGGAGACTTCAGCGCCGATACGGGATTCACCCTCTATGATCCAACCCAGCCCTTCGTGAATGGCCAGCGAACAGTAGTGCTGACTGGGGCTGTCGATGGTGTTGCCAAGCCGAATGTCATTCCCGCAAGCTACATCAATCCGATCGGCCAGTTTATTGCGAACACCTTTCCTCTTCCTAGCACGACTCAGACATACGACGGGAGCCATGCGAATTATTTTGGATCCGATGACTTCAAGACCCGTGGCGACGAATACGTCGGCAAGCTGGACCACACCTTCGCTCCGTGGTGGTCTGCAGCGGCTTCCTATGTTCACCTCGCTACACAGGAGCCGGGAGGCGACATCCTCCACACCTTTGCCGCAAGTGATGGCGTGCTGACGCGCTATATCGATGCGACAGCCGTGAATAACGTGTTGACCCTCAATCCGACTACCATTTTGACTGCCGGGTACGGGTTCAACCGCTACTACTCCACAACGCCGCAATACAGCAACGGTTTCGATCAGACAAGCGGTTTTGGCGGTGTGGGGTTTCCGGCCGGGTACGTGAGCCAGTTGCAATCAAAGACCTTTCCGACCGTGACGTTGTCCGGCGTGAGCCAGGCGGCATCCCTTGGTGCGGCCAACAGCGGCCCGACGATCCAAACATCGCGCAACTTCGTGCTTGGCCTCACAAGAACGATCGAGAAGCACACCGTGAAGGTCGGGTACGTCTTCCGTAGTCTCACATCCTTCTCATCGCCGGAGACGGCGGGGAACGGCTCGTTTACTTTCAACGGGGAATACACCAGTCAGACGGGCGCAGCGGTATCGAACGGGCCGAATGCAATTGCGGACCTGCTTCTTGGTTTGCCATCCACGGCGAGTGCCCAGATTAATGCGGTCAACCTGAACATGAATCAGCATTACCACGCTGCCTACATCCAGGATGATGTACGTATCAGCCAAAAGCTGACGGCCAACCTCGGTCTTCGCTATGAGTATGAGCAGGGCCAGGATGAATCACACAATCGCTACACAGTCGGCTTCGATCCCAGCGTTGCCTATGAGTTCCCAGGGGCAAGCGGAGATGTTGCCGCGCATGGTGCTCTGGCGTTCGCGGGATTAAACGGATACTCGAAACATTCCGGTGCTCTAAGCCATACAAAATTTGCGCCGCGGCTCGGGGTCAGCTATGAAGCGAGACCTGGCACTGTTGTGCGAGCCGGCTTCGGCGTTTTCTATGCTGCTGTCGGACTCACAGCCGCTCCGACCGGTTTTACCCAGACCACAAGCTACGCGCCCGGCAACGCAACGGGACCGGTTTCGGTAAGTTCTAGCGCATACCTTTCGAACCCTTTCAACACCCAACTGCTTGTGCCGACAGGTACGTCACTAGGACCGCTGACGGGTATCGGAGGTTCGGTGGCGGTTCCCAGCTTCGGTCTACGCTATCCATTGGTCGAACAGTATTCAGCTGATATTGAACAGCAGTTGCCGAATGGCATTGCACTCAAGATCGGGTATGTAGGAGCGCATGCGCGCAATTTCCCAGACCCGGTGAACATTAACCAGATTCCGGACAGTGTGCTGGCTTCCTATGCGGGCGGCTCGACAAATCTCTCGTCAAAGATTCCCAATCCCTACTATTCGAAAACCGTGGGCGGCTATCCGTCGACACCATTCGGCATCATTGCTCAACCTACAGTAGCTCGCGGCCAAACGCTCCTGCCTTTCCCGCAGTTCCAGGCTGTGACAGTAACCGAAAGCGTTGGACGCACCCAGTACAACGCTCTTGACGTGAAGATCCAGAAGAGTTTCCGCACAGGATTGACGGCCCTGATCGCCTACACCTGGTCATCGAACTGGGACAACCTCTACGGATCTCCCGTCGCCGGTCTCAACACATTGAATCCCAATCCGAGTTCGAGCTCTCCCGGACCGCAGGACAACTACGACACGAACGCCGAGTACTCGCGGGCGACCAACGATATGCCGAACCGGTTCACCGCAGCGGTCTCCTACGATCTTCCGGTCGGTCGGGGCAGATCGATCCTGGGAGGCGCCAATCGATGGGTCGACGCCTTCATCGGTGGCTGGGAGATCAATGATGAAACCATCGTCGAGAATGGGGGTCCGCTGCCTGTCGTTCAGACAAACCTCAGCACGGGCGCCTTCGGCACTACAGGCGTCGGTGGAACCAATCAGCGTCCGAATCTGGTTCCCGGAGTTAGCCCTTGCTACTCAGGCCGGCCACAGAGCCGCCTCGGAGGATCGAGCGGACTTAAGCCGTATCTCAACCTTAACGCATTCACCCCAGCGCTGCCCTATACCTACGGCAACGCTCCCCGGACTCTGAATTGCTACGGACCTGGCTTTGACAACTCCGATATCTCCATCAACAAGAGTTTCAAGGTCACGGAGAAGGTGAACTTTCAGTTCCGCGCCGAGGCTCTCAACGCTTTCAATACGCCCGAATTCGGTCAGCCTGGCAACATCCTTACTTTCAGTAACAGCAGTATTACTTCGGCGACCTATACCGCTTCGGTCAACAATGCAACAACCGGCTCAGTGACGACTCAGTTGGGCTTTTCCAGGATTATTCAACTCGGCGGCCGGCTCACCTTTTGACCGGGGAGAACCTCCGATGAATCCTATGTTGCGACGGAAGTCAGAACGGAACCGGATGCGTTATCGGAGGCACGAAATCGCAGCGTTATGTTTGACAAATGGAGGGACTATGGGTAAAGTCGCAGCTATGGTATCTGTCCCCAGGACGAATTGTTGTTCGCCGCGGAATCACGCTGGCGAAATGGGGAATTGTGAGTACCTCTAACTGATACGTGATCGGTTCCGATCCGCATAGTTAATTGTGATTCGCAAAGATAGCCCGCTTGCCAGCCCTGCTGAAAGCGGGCCTTTCCTTTTGGGTCCATCCCTGGACTACACACTTTCATGTATGGATGGTTGATCGCCGTGGAATCTCAAGATCCAAGCCGGATTGGGAGGAATCTCCTCCATTCCAATTTCCACTTTGCGGAAGCGGATGAGGAGTGGCCTCTGAAAGATGCAGAAAGGCCTGCAAATCGCAGTAGCGGCGCACGGAGGCCGCTGGGCAGGCTTTTGTTATTGCTATTGGCGCTTTGGATTATGAGCCTTTGCTGGCTCGTCTTGCGCGCATACGGGCAGATAGCGGTCCGCAACCAAGGATACGTTCCCTACAGCGATGCGCCCATCAACTACCGGTCAGAGAACCTGAACGATCCTGTTGCCAGGCTGCAGCAACAACTGAATGAAGGAAAAGCGACGCTGGAGTATGAACCGGATTTCGGCTATCTTAAATCCGTATTGAAATTACTGAAGGTGCCTGTCGACTCGCAGACACTCGTCTTTTCGAAGACGAGTTTTCAGTACAAGAAGATTTCTCCGGAGCATCCGCGAGCGCTCTATTACAACGATGACGTATACGTCGGCAGAGTCCATGAAGGTAAAGCGATCGAGATCGTTTCCTTCGACCCCATGCAGGGTGCAATTTTCTATCTACTCGACGAGCGCAAGGTAGACCATCCTACCTTCCAGCGTGCCGAACTCGATTGCACGCAATGCCATATCGCCGCGGGCACTCGTGGAGTTCCCGGCGTATTGTTGCGGTCTGTTTACCCAACGTCAACGGGAACCCAGGCACCCAGCAGTAAGTCGTTCATCACCGACCAGGAGAGCCCTCTCAAGGAACGATGGGGCGGATGGTATGTCACCGGCGCATCGCATGCACAACCGGGCCTGAGCAATGCAGTCGTCGAAGAGCCTGCTCAGGCGGCCGCCGCGCCGCCTGACGTCAAGAGGCTGATCGCGCTTTCCAAGCCCTTTGATCCTGTCTCTTATCTCACCCCCGACAGTGATCTTGTCGCGCATCTCGTGCTCGCACACCAGACGCAGATGCACAACCTGATCACGCTGACGAACTACAAGACCCGGCTTGCCCTCTACGCCGCAGCCAACAGGAACAAGAACCCAGCTCTACCAGCCGACACCCCGCTTTCAGAGAGTGATCGGCAGCAGTTTGAACGTCCGGCAGAACAATTGCTGCGCTATCTGCTCTTTGTAAACGAGGCACCATTATCTGATTCTGCTGCGGAAACGATCGATAAGGATTCAGCTTTTGCGAAGGAATTCTCAGCGCGCGGTCCACGGGACCACCAAGGTCGCTCACTCAGAGAATTCGATCTTCGGACGAGAATCTTCAAATATCCGTGCAGCTACCTCATCTATTCAGATTCCTTCGACTCATTGCCCGAGCCGGCCAAGAGCTATGTCTATCACCGCTTGCTGGAGATTCTGACGGGACAGGACAAGAGCCAGGATTTTGCCGGTTTGTCAGAAGAGAACCGCCGCGCCATCCTGGAGATTTTGCTCGCGACCAAGGCCGGTTTGCCTGAGGAATGGAGGGATTATGCGAAATCAAACGACGTGCACGTTCATCTAGCTCAGACACGTTCTCGCCAAAGCCGGCAAGGATAAACAGCTCACCAGAAATCCATCGGAAAGGAAATACGTAATGCGAGCATTCTCAAGAAGCGCAGGTATCGCAATTCTGCTGTCAAGCCTGGGCGCGTCGATCGCCATCGCGCAAACTACAACTGGCACCGAGTCCCTGGACGGTCGCTGGGACGCCAGCCTTACCAGCCACGGGGTTGTCATTCCATTCCGGCTGGATATTGCCGGATCGGGACCAACGCTGAAGGGCATCTTCTACGATGGTTTCAAGCCTTATGACGGCACAACCAGCGCCACTTTTCAGGATGGCAAACTCGTTCTGAACGTCGAACATTACCTCACAACGATTACCGCAACCCTGAAGGACGGCCAGCTCGTCGGAAACGTCGTCTCTCAATCGCGCGGACCTGCAGCTGAATACGCATTCCAGGCCGCGCGCCATGTCGAAGCGAAGAACGCGTCCGCAGACGCACCGGCGATCGCAGGGTCGTGGATCATTCCGCTGGATAGTCCATCGTCCAAGGGTGAGAAGGCCTTCCGTTTCATTGTTCAGCAACGTGGAGCGGAAGTTGCAGCATCGATCCTCCGCGTCGATGGAGATACCGGTGCGTACAGCGGTACGTACAAGGATGGAAAGTGGGTGCTCAGCCATTTCGATGGATCGCGGCCTGGCGTGATTGAGGTCTCACTGGCGAAAGATGGAACCCTCGAGGTTCTTCAGAGTAGTGCCAGGCCCCGTCCAGCGGCTACCCAGGACGGCGCGAACGCCGGCGCATATCAGGCAGTAAGCACCACTGCAAGCACGGGCAAGACGTACGCTCAGGACACGAGCGACAGCCGTTATGCCACGAAGCTGGTGGCGTACCGAGCGGATGTCGCCGAAGCCAAGGGCCTTCCGCAACCCGAGAACTATGAGACGCACACTACGGTTCGCGATCCGAACGAGACATTTGCCTTCAACTTCCCGGATGTGAATGGGAAGCTGGTCTCGAACGAAGATCCTCGCTTCAAAGGTAAAGTTGTTCTCGCTATCGTTACCGGCACCTGGTGCCCGAACTGCCATGACGAAGCGCAGTACCTTGTCCAACTGGACAAGAAGTACCGTGACAAAGGTCTCGCTATCGTAGCTCTCGACTTCGAGGAGCCGGAGCAGCAGGCGAGCCTGGAACGAGAGAAGGCTTTCGTGAAGCAATACGGTGTGGACTACACGTATCTGATCGCGGGCGCGCCTTCCGACATGTGGGAGAAAGTGCCTCAGCTGGTCAATCTGAACACCTGGCCCGCCACAGTCTTTGTAGGGCGCGACGGACGCGTGAAAGCAATCCATTCGGGATTTGCCTCGCCCGCAAGCGGAGAATTCAATCAGCAGCTGCAACAGGAGTTCACGTCCAGAATCGAGCAATTGCTGGCAGAAAGGTCCGGTCAGAGTCTCTCCGCTTCTGCAACGACGCCAACCAAGCCGGGAGAATGACAACAGAGGACTCCGGCGACAAACATGAGCTCACCGTCAGGCATCGTCCTGACGGTGAGGTAACATTCGCCGGCTCGCTCAGCCAAAGCTCCACAGAGGCTTTAGTTTTCTCAGGATCGGAATAGCTGGAATGCCGTTGCTGCAACACTTTTGTCAACTCTTATACGACTCCCAGTTCGGAACCGCGATCCGCGAATCCGACTATGCCTTCTCGATCATTGAGTCGATTCACGTTCTCGGGATCACACTGCTCGCCGGAACGATTGCGCTTCTCGACCTCCGCATGCTCGGCCTGATTCTCAGGCCGGTCTCCGTCACGCGTATCGCTCGAAGCGTCCTGCCGCTTACCTGGTCGGGCTTTGTCGTCATGTTTGCCAGCGGATTTCTGCTTTTCTGGGCAGAGGCGGCAAAGAACTATTCCAACCCTGCCTTCCGAATCAAGCTCGTTCTGCTGGCTCTGGTTGGCCTCAACCCACTCATCTTCCACACGACGATCTACCGTCGCGTGCACGAGTGGGAGACTCTTGCGCGTTCGCCGTGGCGGGCACGCGCCGCCGCCATTGCATCGCTCACGTTATGGAGCGGCGTCATCATTGCTGGACGTCTCATCGCTTATTTTTGATCCTGGGGACAAAGAATGCACTCCTGGTTTGTCGCGCTCTCCCACTCTGCTCTCGGTCATGCCATGCAGACTTCGAAGTGGGGCTTCGCTTTGGTCGAAACCCTTCACCTGCTTGCTCTGGCGACGCTTGGAGGATCTGTACTCATTCTCGACCTTCGGCTCCTCGGCATTGTCCTCAGGAAAGAATCTGCTCGAATCATCAGCCGTGATCTCGGCCGCATTCTGCTTGGAAGTCTACTGGCGATGATTCTGTCCGGGGTGGCTTTGCTTTCGGAAGAAGCGCTGAAGTGCTACTACAGTCCAGCCTTCCGATGGAAGATGGCGCTGCTCGCAGCCGCGGTGATCTTCTACTTCACGCTGCACCGGATCGCTCTCCTGCGTGCCGATCAAGATAAGCCGAATCTCTGGTCACGAGCCGCTGCCGTGCTCTCGCTCTCGCTGTGGCTCGGGGTAGGTGTAGCCGGACGTGTAATCGGGCTACTTTAGTTCATAGCAGCAGGTTACCCTTTCATCTCCTGCCATCGCTATTCGCGGAGCCCGAGATGCGCGAGCGCGGCTGCGCGGTCAGCGTCTCTTCGTCAGGGCTATAGCATGGTTTAATGGTGCAGGGTTTCTCATTGGTCTTCGTGGTTCCAAGGTAGTTGTGGTTGAAGTCCGCAGCTCCGGGTACGAGATAAAACGTTACCGATTGGCCGCTCTGGGATTCGTCGGTTGTGGGCAGAATGCGCGCAGGATCGATTTTGTACCATCGCGTTAAATACCACTTGCTGTTAAGGGCTCGATACGCTGCGAGATCCTCAAGGCGAACGTCGTATCCGGTTGTATCCTCGGTCTCTCTCATCTTGCCGTTTTCATCAGCTTCATGATCCTTGGTCAGATCCGCTAAACCGACAAGCACCAGCTTCCGCTGTGGGCTGGCCTTTAGCAACCTTGCCGCCTGTTCGAGGCATGCAAGCGCGCTGTCTTCCACTCTTGCAGGCCGGCGCGTGTCCTTATCAAACTGAATGATACAGACCTTGTCGACGCCAGCTGGCAGAGGCGCAGTCTGCCCCTCTGCGGCGAACGCCATGCCCAACAACGCGCCAAGAATAATCCTCATGCAATGTCTGTTTCGCACTATTCCTCGCGTCTCGTTGTCTCTGTATGTGGCACCTTCCGTCGGTCTGCAGGCCGCTTACTTCTTGGGCTGAGAGTTCGTTCCCGGAAGGCTGCCTTGATCCGTACCGTTGTCGCCGGGCCCACCATCGCCGGGGCTTCCGCCATAAACTGAGCGCCCATCGGGAAGCGTGACTCTGCGGGCATCGATGAGGTGCGAGCCATCCTTCGCGCGATAGCCATCGACAACAATTGCGTCGCCAATTTTCAAGTCGCCTTTCTTCCAGCCTCGACGGCTCAGAGCGCCCGGTCCCGCTCCCTCACACCCCCAGTTGGTGGCAATGCCCTTCCCATCAATGACGTCGACATAGAAGTAGGAGTGGGGATTGGTCCACTCCACGCGGGTGATCTTACCGACAAGTCGAACTGGCTTAGTGCCGTCGAACTCGGCGGCGAAGGAGTGGTGCGCGTAAGCAGGCATCGCACCAAGAGCAAGAACGCCTGCGAGCAGTAGAGAAAATTTGGTGTTCATGGCAACTCCGTTTGTTTGGATGGAAAATATGAGCGGAAAATAAAAAGCCGCTCCTGAGAGGAGCGGGCCTTGAGTACTGCTGCTAACGAATACTCGAGCCTGCGGCACCTGGTGCGCTTGTACCGGGCTGGCTCCATTCATGGCTTCATACGCGGGGCTACCGTCCACTCAAAGGAGTATGGAGGAGCAACAACACAGCGATGCCTGAATGTCAGCCATGTGTGAACTGTAAGATGCTGTGCCCGGTATGTCAAGACCAAAGCCCTTGACCAGAAGCGCGGCTTAGGGCTATCGTAGGCGCATGCCGGATGATCGAACACTTCTCTGTTCGCGTTGTTGTTGTACTCGCCTTTTGCGCTGAGTACGACCCCAGATGCCTGCCTTCAAGGAGCCAGGCCTCCGGCTTTTTTTCCAGATACAACGTAGCCAATCTGCGCTCCCTCTGCCGCGAGCAGTAAGTGGCTTGGACTAGAACCGCAACAAGGCCGTCAGAAGAGATACTGCGGTCGCCGATTGCAATTGAGAGGAGGTCTTTGTTGAAGGCCAATCTGTATCTTCGTCGCTATGCATCTGCGGCGCTATTCTTTGTGACGCTGGCAGGATCGCTTGCAGGGCAGGAACCGTCGAAAAAGCCGGTCGACGCAACGGGACGCGAGAATTCTCCGTTCTCGCGGAACGAAGCGGATCTGCCTAAAGGACCAGCGCCGCGACTGGGAGAACATCCCGACTTGTCAGGCTATTGGATTCCGTCCCGTAAGGATAAGCCCGTGGGGAATCTAGGCAAAGATCTGCCCGGCTACAAGCTGCCGTTTACTCCAGCGGGCGAAGCGGCTCGTAAGTACAACGTCGAACACACGATTGACCCGGAGGCTCTCTGCATCGTAGGTGGACTGCCGCGGCACAACGCGAGCGGGCTTCCTTTCCAGTTGCTGCAGGGAGCCGATCACGCCGTCTTTCTCTACTGGTATACGACGTACCGGGTCGTGCCCTTCGACGGGCGAAAGCACGCGGAAGATCCCGATCCGTCCTTCTTCGGGGAAGAGATCGGATCATGGGAAGGCGATACATTTGTCATCGATTCGATCGCCTTCAAAGAAAAACGTACATGGGGAGATGAGAATGCAAATCCGCATAGCGACCAGCAGCATGTCGTCGAACGCTGGACGCGTCCCGACATTGGGCATCTTCACGTAGAGATGGTCGTGACCGATCCGAAGTTTTACACCGAACCAATTCACTACCAGCGCACCTGGCTGCTGGGCAAACCAGGCGATGAAGTTCGCGAGTACTCCTGCTCGGAGGACAACGTGGATGCGCCGCATCTCGGTCCCGGCCCTGGACCGATCGGGCCGGACGGTCAGCGCGGATATGAAAAGCTCGCGCCCCTTCCCCAACCTCCGTCGAAGGACCATCCGGCAGTCACCTCGATTCCGGATTGATTGAAATAGACCGCGTGGCCGAGCAGTCGAATCTGCTCGCCTATGCGGCATGACCTCAGAGGAGATTGCTCATGAAGATCTACCCGCTGTTCAGCGTCAAGGCTCTGGCTCTCATCATCTTTTCTGTCCTCACCATCGCAGCCAGGCCGCTCGCGCTTGCGCAACAGACCGGCGCCGCTACCTCCGTAGCGCCAAAGCCGGTAATCGAGGAGTGGGTATACCGAACGAAGTATGGATACAAGGATGAGTGGTGGCAGATTTTCAAGAAATATCAGATCGCCATCCTCGAGCGTCAAAAGCAACTCGGCTACGTCAAGGACTTTACCGTCTATGCACC